>MDSO01000021.1_pt1 | contig 31431 bp, 21 predicted proteins | sample 1005691 | NCBI WGS metagenome assembly MDSO01 (sample SAMN05526595, study PRJNA338239) | gut metagenome | isolation source: stomach gut content | host: Acanthurus sohal | place: Saudi Arabia: Red Sea | collected 2011-04 | reverse complement strand
CAAGTTTGCATCACCTTTCTGTTATTCAAAATTTAATATTTTGAATTATTAATGCGACAGCCCCCTTTTTTGTTTCCCTTTAGCTAACACCTTTTAAGTTTTCAATCAGCCTTTTATTCACACCATTCTTTTAATAAATTTTCCATAATCTCCATAATATAAATCATTTCTTTATGCGGCAACTCTTCTACCTCGACTTTTCCGGCCATAATAGCGTTCATCGCAGCGATTAGTTCGTACTCGAATCCGGTAACTTGTTCTGGCCTTTCATAGGTATTCAGCAACTTACTACCTGGCCCAAATATTTTTATTCTCTGTGGATTCATAACCGAGTCCATTTCTATATATCCGGTTGATCCGAATATTTCTAGACGAGAACTCATTACGGCACTTTGGTTTGCTTGTAATATTGCTGTCTTCTTACCTTCAAATTTTATGATTATATTATCTACATAGTCTATTTTGTCTTCGTTCACCGCTGCTAACGATACGATCTTCTCTATTTTGGATCCTTTAAATATGAGTCTAGCAGCGGTTATTACGTATACTCCTAAATCTAGTAGTGCTCCACCGCCTAAATCTTTGCGCCAGACTCTTTCTTTTTTTAGGTTGCCGCCGAAATTGATCACGGCAGAAGAAACTTCGCCTATTTCTCCCTTGGCCAATACTTCATTTAATGTTTGATATATCGGTAGGTATCTTGTCCACATTGCTTCGGCTAAAAGTAAGTTTTTTTCTTCGGATATTTGGCATAATTCTCTAGCTTCGTCGGCCGTTAAAGTAAAGGATTTTTCGCATAGAACATGTTTTCCAGCTAACAAGCACATTTTCACCTGCTCATAATGGCAATTATGAGTTGTTGCTACGTAAACCAAATCCACTTTCTCATCTGCTAACATTTCTGCATAGGATCCGTAGGCCGTTTCGAAAGCATATTGATCTTTAAATTTTTCAGCTCTAGACAAATCTCTGGCGGCCACAGCATAAGCGTTAGCCCCTTCTACGGCTAATATAGTTTTGGCCATTTTATTTGCTATAGTACCTGCACCTAATATTGCTATGTTCATTTAATTGGCTCCTCTTTTTTAATTTGCTCAAATTTTACTAATTTTATATTTATTTTTCAAGGCTTTATATGGAACTAATTATATTTTCTAAGGGAGCTGTCACTTCGTAGACTCCAGTGAAGTAGGAACAATATCTAAGTTGTTGGCCCCCTGCGCCCCATAAGCGGGAACTGAAGAATCTTTTGGCGAAGCTAACTAAGAGTGCAGGCAACCTGGGATTGTCGCATTAACAACACCAATAATCAGAAAACGAGCTATCAAAAAAGAGTAGCTCGTTTTTTTGTGTGTAAAGGTCAAGTGCGCAAATTCTTTTATTTAAAAAATTGAAGGCTTATACTCTGCTTCCGTCATCTAACGACAAATCTCTGCAACAGCTGCCATAGAAAACAAAATTGCGAGGGAAGCGGTACATCCATCCAGTAGGGAGGTATCACGAAGTGACGGAGGGAGAAAGCGTGCATACAAGATTTTGTTGCTTTCAAGCAAATTGTAAATTTTGCAAGTTTTTATCGTATTTATGTCATCCAGAATTTAATATTTGGAATTGTTAATGCGACAACCCTTGTTAGCGAAGCTGACTGAGGGGTTATTATGGAGTTGTCGCCCTGCATCAACCTTTTGGCGAAGTTAATTGAAAGGTTAAAAAAAAGATGCTATACTCTCATATAGCATCCAAAATTTATTTAGTATCACATTTACATTTCTTTTTAGTATTGCAATTACATCCGCTTTTGCATCCTGGACATTTAGAACCATTTTTATACTGCTTAATTATATACCAACAACTTGCACCTAATATAACAAATATTAATATACCAATTATTAAATTACCCATTTTAATTTATCTCCTTTTGATCTTTTAGTCAGCTTCGCTATGGTGTAATCCTTCAAGCGAAGCACTTGACCTTCTCAAGAGAGTCTAAGCTGCCACTGGTGACTCGGCTACAGCTTTTTTATTCTTCCTAACTATTTTCATATAGAAGAAAATTTCTGCTACCAATATTAATATGGCTGGTATTATGCTTAAGCCAACCGTACCATCGATGATAAAACCGATTTGGGCTACGATCATTGCTAATGTGTAGCCGGTTAGGATTTGAAATAATATTCCTACGCCCAACCATTTTTTGTCTGATATCTCGGAGTTCATGGCTCCGATAGCAGCGAAGCATGGCGGCGTAAATAAATTTAACACCATAAAAGCTAACGCTGTAGCTGGCGTGAACACGCCTAATAATGGGCTAACGCCGGATTCTAACATAGAGTCTGTTACAGCATACATTACGGCCAAGCTACCAACTACGTTTTCTTTTGCTATGAATCCTGTTAATGTCGCTGCTCCTAATTGCCATCCGCTCATTCCTAGTGGAATTAATAATGGAACCATGATTGCGCCAATCGTTGCTAGCATGCTTGTGTCGGCATTTTCTACCACGTTAAATCCAAAATCGTAAGTTTGCAATAACCATATTAAAGTATTACATACTAAGATTATTGTTCCGGCTTTCACTATAAAGGCCCAACCTTTTTCCAACATAGAAATAGTAGCATTTTTTAGGCTAGGTAATTTATACTCTGGCAATTCTATTATGAATAAAGATTGAGTATATTCTACGCTGAAAATATTTTTTAAGATTAAGCCAGCTACTATTATTACAACAATAGCTAACAAATACATACTCGGACCAACCCATGAAGCATCTGGGAAAAATATCACACTAAACAATGCTATAATCGGTAACTTGGCTCCACACGGAACAAACGGAGTCAATATCGCCGTAATCCTTTTTTCATTCACATTTTTTATCGTTCTTGTAGCCATGACTCCGGGGATCGCACAAGCAGAGCCGACAACCATTGGTATAATTGCTTTGCCGGATAATCCAACTTTTTTTAAATATCTGTCCATAACTACGGCTACTCTAGCCATATAACCACTGTCTTCTAATAAAGTTAAGCAGAAAAATAAAACCATAATTAGCGGTAAAAATCCTACAACAGCACCCACTCCGCCGATTATTCCATCTACTAATAAAGCGCTTAACAGTTCATTCACTTCTAGATTGGCTAATAATTCATTCATGAAATTAGGTACTATTTCTCCAAAAAAGGTGTCATTTAAATAACCTGATATTGCTCCGCCGAGAAAACTTTGAGAGAACCAATAAACAAACCACATAACAGCAAAAAAGATAGGTAAGCCGAGCACTTTATTTGCTACAACTTTATCTATTTTGTCCGAAAGTGTTAACTCTTCAGATTTTACTTCTCTGGTTTCACAGTCATTTAAGATTTCCGATACGACCTTAAATCTATTCTTATCCAAATCAGCCTGCTCTTCTTTGTTAGAAACCTCGGTATTTTTTAAGTCGATAAATGGACATTCTTGCCCATCTTTTTCGGCCACTTTCATAGCTTGTTTAACAAGTGTCTCTAATCCGGTTCCATTGCTTGCCGAAATAGCAACTACTTTACATTTTAGCGTATCGGATAATTTTTTATTATCTATATTGATACCCTTTTTTCCTAGCATATCCTGTTTATTAAGAGCAATCACTACTGGAATATTTAATTCTAACAATTGTGTAGTAAAGAATAATCCTCTACTTAAATTAGTAGTATCCACGATATTTATTATTACATCCGGATTTTCTTCAATGATAAAATCGTGAGTTACTGCTTCTTCAGACGTATAAGGGGATATCGAGTAGGTACCTGGCAAATCCACAACGATAGTTTCTTCATTATTATTGTTTTTATATGAGTCTTTTAAGGGATGTTCTTTTTTATTTACGGTAACACCGGACCAATTCCCTACGTGCTCTAGTTCACCAGTTAAAGCGTTGTATAGTGTTGTTTTACCACTATTTGGATTACCTGCTAAAGCTATTTTCATTTAATTTCTCCTTTATTAACAAATAATTTTATAATTAATCGTACAAAAAAATGCATTTGGCAATATTCTTATCTATTGCATATCGGCTATCTTTAACATTTATAATTAGATTGCTACTTATTTTAGAAACCAAGGTAATTTCCTCATCATCGATACAACCTAACGTGTGTAAGAAATCTTTAATATTGTCTTCAGCGACAATTTCCTTTATCAAATATGTAGTACCTTTAGAAGCTTCTATTAAATTCAAGATAGTTATCCTCCTAATTACAGTTATATTAAAAATTTTGATGCAAGTTAGTTATAACTATATTATATACTTAAATTAAACTAAATGTCAAGTAAAAAATATAAATTGATAAATTTACCTTCGAAATAAAATAAAACAGAAAATAAATACAAAAAACAAATACAAAATATGGAAATTTCAAAAAAATGTGTTATAATAGTATGTACAAAAAAAAATATCAGAAGGAGGTTCGAAAAATGGAAATAGGGATTTCGATAAAAACAATATTCAGCCGAAGCAGTGCAAAAGTTCTAGAATTTATAGCAGAGGGCGGGCAAGGCGGAGTATATAAAGTACTGTATAACAATGAAGAGAAGGCATTAAAATGGTACAAAAAATCTTTTATAACATCAGTAAATGATAAGACACAATTAAATTTTTACGATAACTTAAAGAAAAATATAGAAAGAGGAACGCCGAGCGATGATTTTTTATGGCCCATAGATATAACAGAGTGGTCCGACGGGACATTTGGATATATCATGAATTTAAAACCAGATGGTTATTACGAGTTAACGGATTTTTTGCTTTGTTCGGTTCGATTTAAATCTTATAAAAGAGTAATAGATGCTGCGATGAACATTGTATCAGCTTTTAGGCAGCTACATAATAAAGGATATAGTTATCAAGATTTAAATGACGGCAATTTTTTTATAAATCCACAAACCGGAAAAATTTTAATTTGCGATAACGATAATGTTGTACCAAACGGTGAAGACACAGGTATTGTTGGTAAGCCGAGATATATGGCTCCCGAAGTGGTTTTGGGTAAAACTAAGCCAAATACTTTGAGTGATCGTTTTTCTATGTCAGTTATTCTATATGCTTTATTTTGTTTAAATCATCCATTAGAGGGTAAAAAACATTTGGTTCCTGCATTAACGCCAAAAATTCAAGAAGAGCTTTATGGGTCTAATCCTCTATTTATTATGGACCCTAAAAATAAGGCTAACGGACCTCATCACATTATTCATAAAAATTCGTTAAAAATTTGGCCGGTATTACCGGATTATATCAGAGAGATCTTTTTGAAGGCATTTAACGAAAAATCCTTTTCTAAGCCATCTGCACGTCCGACCGAAATAGAATGGTTAAAAGTATTTACCAGATTTCGAAGTAATATAATTTCATGTAAATGTGGTAACGAAATTTTTGCAGCAAACTCTAGTACTCTTGTTTGCGAAAAATGTAGCACGGTGGCCAAAATAGCCTTTGAATTCAATATAGACCAGTATAGGATTCCGGCGGTTAAAGGTTCTAGAATTTACAAGTGCCAAATTAGTGTAGTAGACGACAATCAGGCCTTAGATCCTATTGCTTTAGTAAAAGAAAATCCGAAAACCGGAAAGCTGTATGTAGAAAATAAGAGCGACAAAAATTGGAATGCGATCACTACTAAAGGTGAATCCAGAAAAGTTGCCCCAAATGAACATGTACCGCTAAAGGTGGGTATTAAGTTAACTATAAATGATCAATTAGTTCTTATAGAAGAAAAAAATAAGTAATGTTAATAAGGAGGCTTAAAATATGCCATCGATAAGAGATTTAGAAGAAATGCCAAGAAAAGAACTACATGTTTTTTATGTTTTGGACACATCCGGAAGTATGAAAGGTGTACCGATCGCTGCTTTAAACACAGCTATGGAAGAGTGCACGGCCGCACTAAGAGATGTAGCACAAAAGAACGCCGATGCCAAATTAAAAATAGCCGTTCTAAAATTCAGCACGGGTTGTTCTTGGGTAACATATAACGGCCCAGAATCTTTAGATGACGAATTTTGCTGGGAACATTTAGAAGCTGGCGGTGTTACTGACATTGGCTCGGCCCTAAATGAATTAAACAGCAAATTATCTCGAAACGGATTTTTACAATCAATGACTGGCGCTCTCATGCCTATAATTGTTTTTATGACCGACGGTCATCCCACAGATCAGTACGAACTGGCTTTGGCCGAAATTAAAAAGAACCGATGGTTTGTTAGCTCGACTAAAATAGGCTTTGCTATTGGGGATGATGCCGACCTGGAGACGATAGCATCTATTGTAGGGAATAGCGAAGCAGTTATTCGAACGAGCGATTTAGAATTATTTAAAAAATTAATGAAATTAGTCACTGTTCGTGCCAGTATGCTAGCCTCTTCTTCTAGGACAACTCAAAATTATGTGACTGGTGCCGACGTAGTTAAGGATACAATCAAGGATGGAAATTTGCCAGCTGATATTTTGCCGAATATAAATGTGACTTCCGATCCACCAGACATGGATATTACAGACTGGGACGATGATGACGACTCTTGGTAATACTTGGCGTCGATGTGCTCAAGAATACAATCAAGGTCGGAAATTTGTCAGCTGATATTTTGCCGAATATAAATGCAACATTCGACCCATCGCATCGGACATAGATATTACAGACTGGATGATGATGACGACTCTTCATAATGTTTACTAATAAAAACTAAAAATACAACGGACGTGCAACGAAACATTAAAAAACTCATGAAAAATATTAAACAATATTAATTTTAGAGGAGGGTTTTCATGAACGAAACTGCACAAGTCCTTAACAGCATTTATCATCAATATGGCAATGACATTTTTAAAAATAAAAATAAGCTTAAACAATTAGTACAAAATTTATTAGATAATAAATATACTTCAATGTTAATCTTAGCAATTGATCAAGATGTCGCTAAAAACGTTGCTAATAAAGTGAAATTTATTGAGGATAACAAAGAAATCGATCGGATAGTAGATGAATTATTTACTCGTTATTTTTGGCGAAAAGATGCTGCGTTTGAAGTAGTAAATTATTTTGTGAAAGCTAAATTTAGCTCAATACGTACTAATGTGAATCTTATTAGTAAAGAAAATTTATTATTCAAAATAGCAGACAACAGCTTAGTAAAGTTCGTTGGCAAAAATCCTAATGTTATCGTTCCCGAACATATAAATCGTATAGCAGATAAAGCTTTCTCAGATCATGATGAAATAACCAATGTAATTATGCCAAAATATTTAGATAGCATTGGAGTAGCCGCTTTTTTCAATTGTTCCAATTTAGAATCTGTAGATATTCCAAACGGTGTATCCACTATAGAAGACAGCGCTTTTGAAGAATGTACGAATTTAAAACATATCATTATTCCAACAAGCGTTAAGTCTATTAGAAATTACTCTTTCGCATACTGCAACAATTTAGTCTCTATAGAAATTCCGAATGGTGTGACATCTATTGGAACTGCAGCATTCTTGCATTGCGGAAATTTAATTTCGATTATTATACCATCTAGCGTTAATCATATAGATGATTGGGCATTTTATGGCTGTAACAAATTAAAAGAGATGAATTTATCATCATCTATGGAATATATAGGGAATCAGGCGATGCCGTCATATTTAATAAAAAATATTAACTAAATTATGTTCAATATACTTTTGCTTGTTCTAAAATACTAAGAACGGAAATAATATATTGTTGATATTATTATGTATGAAAAATGGAGGAATTTGAATATGAATGAAACAGCGAAAATACTAAATTTAATTTATGATCAACATGGCGAAGATTTTTTTAGGAATAAAATTGAATTACAAAAAACAATAAAAAATTTATTAAAAAACCGTGATATATCGTTACTTATGTTAGCTATAAACCAAAACGTAGCAACTAGCGTAATGGACCTTGTTCAGAATACATCGGATACGGATGAAATAAAAAGTATCGTACAAACATTAGTAAAAAAATATATGTGGCAAGAAGAGATGGCTGTCGATGCCGTAAATTATTTTTTACAAGCCAAATTTGGTACTAAATACGTTCCGGCTATACCAGAGGATATACAAATAAAAAAGGTTAAAAATATTACCCCACATTATGATAAAAATCAGTTTTTAGTAATAAATAAAGTTTTAATAAGATATAAGGGTGCCAATGTTAACGTTGTAATCCCAAATGGAATTGTAGCTATTGGTGAGCGTGCTTTTCGTGGTTGTCTTATGCTAGAAAGTGTAATTATTCCATACAGTGTTACGCAAATTCAAACCGAAGCTTTCGCTAGCTGCGTAAACCTTACTAGTGTGACTATTCCGGATAGTGTAACAGAAATAGGTACAGAGGCATTTAGCAATTGTCCTAACCTTTTATCTATTAAAATGCCATCTAATGTCCAAAATATTTATGAGAAAACTTTTATTAATTGTATTAAGTTAAGTACTGTAGAATTACCCAAAAATTTACTTGATATAGGACCATCTGCTTTTGAAAATTGTACGGAGCTAACCAAAATAGTTTTTCCTAACGGTTTAAAATTTATCGCTCAATCCTCGTTTGCCAATTGTATCAAGTTAGAACTTATAGAAATGCCAACTGGGATTATTTCTATAGATCATTACGCTTTTGCTGGATGTATTAGCTTATCTCAAGTTGAAATATTAGACGGGTTAGTTTCTGTTGGTAAAGCTATTTTTCTTGATTGTAAAAACCTAGAATACATTGTAATACCAGCTACATTAGAACAAATTAACCATTCATGTAGACCGATTTCTAGAAATACGAATAAAATACAAGTTATTATGCCGACAGATAATCTTTGGAATTACTTTATTGCCAAAAAGTAATCTCTTGTTTCTTTGGATGAATTGATAATATAAAAAACAAAAGATAAATATTTTATATTCTTATATGAAGGAGGACTTTAATGAATGCTGCTCAAGAATTACGTAAACTTTATAAACAATATGACGTAGAACTTTTCAAAAATAAGCACAGGTTAATAGCATTTATAAAAGATTTAGTGGAGCCAAAAGATGCTGCTATGTTAACCTTAGCGGTCAGCCAAAATGTGGCGATCTACATAATAGATAATGTATCGTCTGAAAAGGATATAAAATCCATACTTATAATTGTAAATGAATTAATATCCGTATATATGTGGCAAGAAGAGTTAGCCAAAACGACTGTAAATTACTTTGTCTATGCTAAGTTTGGAACCATGGCCGAAATAATAGATACAACAGAGCATTCCATGAATATGAAATTAAAAAATCAAGTATCTATAGGTACAACGACAGAAAGTTCAGACAATATAATAGGTGTAGCAGAAAACAATAATCCGAATATAATAGAGATGCAAGATTTTTTGATTGTCAATAAAGTCTTAGTCAAATATTTAGGCTCTCAAGCCGATATCATTTTACCTTCTAACATATCCTCTATCGGCGACAGAGCTTTCTATAAATGCATGGATATCCAAAGTATCAGTATGCCGTATAAAGTTAAGTCTATCGGTAGTGAAGCTTTTCTAAGTTGTAGAAATTTAACTAAAGTCTCTCTTTCTCATAAACTTAAATCTATCGGTACCCGTTCTTTTTTTAACTGTACTAAATTGACGGAGATTATTTTTCCTAAAGGTATAAAAGAAATTCTAGATGAAGCTTTTGGTGATTGCCGAAGTCTAGCTTATATAGATTTACCGGATAGCCTTAATTTTATTGGTAATAGTGCTTTCGAGTGCTGTTCGGATTTAGAAAAAATTATAATAAATAGTAAATTAAAATCCATTGGTGACCGAGCATTTAAAAGCTGTAGTAAACTAAATGCGTTAGAACTTTCGGTTCGCACCATAGGTAATGAGACATTTAAGGATTGTCTAGATTTAACCACTGTTCATTTTTTAGATGGTTTATCTGCTATCGGCTATTCTATATTGAGTGGATGTGAAAAAATAGAAACAATAATTGTACCGCCGACTTTAAAATATATTAAGACAAGAAATCAATTTACGCCCCAAAAATTTGTGCAAGAACGTATAAATAAAAACCATATGCAGATTATTGTGCCAGGGGACACTTTATGGCTATATTTTGTATAAAATTAGAAAATCTATTAAGGAAATGAGGAAAAAAATGATATATAGTTTCAATCAAAGTGTACAAGGATATCATCATAAGTTAAAAAATAAGCCGATGCAAGACTATTCAGCATCGCACAGAGAAGATAACCATGAATATTATATAGCAATAGTGGCGGACGGCCATGGATCCGAAGAATGCTTAAGAAGTGACATTGGATCTAGAATAGTCACCGAAATAGCCACAGAATATTTAATAAAATTTGCTGAATTTATCCTAGAATCGGAAGCTAATTATTCGGATTTATTAAATACTTCCCTAAAGCGCTATAACCCTATTTATGCCTTAAAATCATCTATAGTATCGACATGGTATGACCGAGTGGAAATTGATTATAAACAGAATCCTATTAAGAGTTCATCGATTAATATTTTTTCATTATACGGTACGACATTAATAGCTGCACTCCGTATTAAGAATTGTTTATTATTATTACAACAGGGCGATGGAGACTGCATTGTTATGTATGATAATGGAACAATAGATTGTCCGATACCGCCAGATGAAAAGTGCATCGAAAATGTTACAACATCCATGTGTGACCAAGATGCCGACGTTAGAATGCGCTGTTCGATTATTAATCTTCAAGCCCAAAACATTCTAGGTTGCTTTTTAGGAACAGACGGCGTTAGCGATACATATTTAGATTCTTCTCAAGATTTAGGTGGGTTACATTACCGTTTAGGCGGTGTTCATGCTTTTTACAAAGATTTATGTTTAAAAATTTTGCAGCCTTATTTTGACTTACATGCTTATTTAGAAGATTTTTCAAAATACGGCCGATTTAGTAAAGCTGGTAGCGGTGACGATGTTTCGGTAGCCAGTATTTTGGATATAGAATTAATAAATCAAGCTAAATTCGAATCCGATATTTACATATATTCTCTCGAAGAAAGATTATTTTGGATAAACGATGAATTAAGAAGTAAAAGTAGAAAGTATAATATGTTAAAAGCTGCCTACAACAAAGATAAAAAACAGTTTTTTAAAAAACTTTACGTAAACCGTAACACAGTTAATAAGCATAAATTTAATTTTTTTAAGAATTTTGTTCCTAATAAAAATAGATCGGCCATAAAAAAAATTGCCGATGTAGGCCATTTTAGGGATATCAGTATGCCATCGCAGAAAGAGGTCACCCAACAACAATTTTTAGATTACAAAAAATTATTTGATAATTTAAGGCAAGAACAACTTTCTTTGCAAGGCCAACTTGACCAATACTACTCATCCGAAAACTCAATATAGTCCTGTTTAACTTGCAAAAGATTAATTCGAATATAAAGCTAATATTTTTAAACAATACATGTACATTGTGCAAATAGTAATTATATATTGACAATAATCAAATAAAATCATTCACAATTAATAAGTATAGATTAAAAATAAAGAATAATATTTGCAAGATACTAAAATAAAAATTGCATTTATTACTAATTTTGTATCTGTAAATTATCGAATTATTCTTGACATTTATATTTTTATATGCTAACATAAATTTAATAGCAAACACAAAGGTGTTGAAAGCTACAAAATACATATCGGCTTACGACACTCTTTTTTTTATTTTTTATTCGTTATTATAGCATATTTTAATCTTTGTGTAATTTTATCTTAAAAAATAAAGTATTTTCTTTAAAAAAAGGAGAGAGTAATAATGAAGAATATTCCAGAATTATTTGGCTCGAAAGTTTTCAATGATAAAGTGATGCAAGCTAGGCTACCAAAATCTACTTACAAAGCAATAAATGAAACTGTAGAAAATGGCAAGCCTTTAGAGCTTCATGTTGCAAATGTTGTGGCCAATGCCATGAAAGATTGGGCTACAGAAATGGGTGCAACACACTTTACGCACTGGTTTCAGCCAATGACTGGTATTACCGCGGAAAAGCATGATAGTTTTATTTCACCAAATGGCAAAGGCCAAATTATAATGGAATTTTCAGGTAAAGAATTAGTAAAGGGTGAACCCGATGCTTCCAGTTTTCCGTCCGGAGGATTGCGAGCTACATTCGAAGCCAGAGGATATACCGTTTGGGACGTATCTAGCTATGCATTTATAAAAGATGATACTCTGTGCATTCCAACCGCTTTTTATTCTTACAGTGGTGAAGCATTAGATAAAAAAACACCGTTATTAAGATCCATGGAAGCTTTGGATAAAGCGGCTACAAATTTTTTAAATATAATCGGCCAGTCCGAGGTGTCCAAAGTAACCACTACAGTTGGACCAGAACAAGAGTATTTTTTAATAGATAAAGAAATGTTTTTAAAACGCCCTGACCTGATTTTTACTGGTAGAACGCTTTTTGGGGCTAGACCATCTAAAGGCCAAGAAATGGATGATCACTACTTCGGTACTTTAAAAACTAGAGTTAGTGATTTCATGAAAGATTTTGATACTGAACTTTGGAAATTAGGTATTTTTTCAAAAACTAAACATAATGAAGTTGCACCGGCTCAACATGAGTTAGCACCAATTTTTTCAACCACCAATATAGCAACAGATCATAATCAGTTGACAATGGAAATGGCCAAAAAAGTTGCTAACCGTCATGGTTTAACCTGCTTACTTCATGAAAAACCATTTGCAGGTGTAAACGGATCTGGAAAACATAATAACTGGTCTATGTCGACAAATACGGGGCAAAATTTATTAGAACCTGGCAAAAATCCAGCATCCAATGTACAGTTCTTATTATTTTTGGCAGCTATAACAAAAGCCGTAGACGAATATCAAGATCTATTAAGAGTAAGTGTGGCCAGCGCGGCGAACGACCACAGACTCGGTGCTCATGAAGCTCCACCGGCCATAGTAAGCATGTTCATTGGCGATGAATTAGGCGCAATAGTAGATAGCATAATCGCAGGGAAAACTTATAAACAAAATTTAGATTCTACAATGAATACGGAACTAAGCATTTTACCAACATTTAAGAAAGATACAACCGACAGAAATAGAACATCACCGTTTGCATTCACCGGAAATAAATTCGAATTTAGAATGCTCGGTTCTGCCTTCTCTATTTCTGGTCCGAATATCATTTTAAATACTGCTGTAGCTCAAGTATTAAATGAATTTTCTGATAAGTTAAGATATGTTAAAGATCTAGAAGTAGCTAAATTAGATCTAATTAAAGATACGTTTATTAAGCATCAAAGAATTATTTTTAACGGAAATAATTATTCCGACGAGTGGGTTGAAGAAGCAAAAAAACGTGGCCTGTTAAATCTTAAAACCACTGTCGATGCACTTCCGACTTTCATTGCTCCAAAAAATATAGAAGTCTTTACAAAAAATCATGTTTTCACTGAAGCCGAAGTTCATTCTAGATATGAAATCCTATTGGAAGAGTATAGCAAAATTATTAATATAGAAGCTCTCACTACTTCCGATATCGCTAGCCGAATTATTTTGCCTGCAGCCATGGCTTATCAACAAGAAGTGTTAGACTTAATGGATAAAAAAATGGTTGTTGGAATGAATCCGAAAACCGAAAAAATCATAGCAGAAGAGTTAGATACATTATGTTTTGATTTATATTCTGAAATTACCAAACTGGATTATAACATTGAGCAGGCACACAAAATAGAGGATAGTTTAGCACATGCAAAATTCTATCGTGACACTGTTCTCGCTTCTATGAATGCGGTCAGGGCCATAGCAGACAAATTAGAATTAAAGGTAGGCGCAAAATTCTGGCCACTACCAACGTATGGAGATTTATTATATAGCGTAAACTAGAAAATACTAATAAATTTATACAATGCACAAAGACGTGTAGAACATTCTGTATACTTGTATAAGGAATAAATTCTATACGTTTTTTATTTGAAAGCATTTTTATTGGAAAGTATTTTTGCTAGAAAGCATTTTGTTGGAAAACGTTTTTATTGGAAAGTATTTTTGCTGTAAAGTATTTTCCTGGAAAACGTTTTTATTAGAAAGTATTTTTACTGGAAAATATTTTATTAGAAAACGTTTTTATTGGAAAGGGGACTTTTAGATGGATATGTTCGGCATATGGTTTTTAATGGGAGCAGCGTTAGTATTTTTTATGCAAGCCGGATTTGCAATGGTAGAAACTGGATTTACGAGAGCCAAAAACACAGGCAATATAATAATGAAAAACTTAATGGACTTTTGCCTCGGAACAATAGCATTCGCATTTTTAGGTTACGGCTTAATGATGAGCGATAACTATTTTTTAGGAGTTATCGGAATACCAGATTTAGATATATTTTTTGATTACGCAAATTTTGAATGGTCCAGCTTTGTGTTTAACGTAGTATTCTGTGCAACCACAGCGACTATCGTATCCGGAGCTATGGCGGAGCGAACTAAGTTTAGTGCCTACTTAATATATAGTTTAATACTTAGTTTAATAGTATATCCGATCGAAGCAGGATGGGTATGGAACCCAGAAGGTTGGCTATACCAATTAGGATTTATCGACTTTGCAGGTTCAGCGGTAATACATACGGTTGGAGGAATATCTTCCTTAGTAGGAATAAAATTTTTAGGAGCACGAATAGGAAAATATGTAAAAGATCCCGACACCGGTAAAATAATATCTAAGGCCATACCTGGTCACAACTTAACCATAGGAGCACTAGGCTGCTTTATTTTATGGTTTGGCTGGTATGGATTTAATGGGGCCGCAGCAACAAGTTTAGAAGGAATCGGAGGACTAGGCTCCATTTTCTTAACTACAACTATAGCTCCAGCTGCAGCGTCGTTGTCAACAATGGCTTATACATGGATAAAAAACGGAAAGCCAGATGTATCCATGACTTTAAACGGATCACTCGCTGGATTAGTGGCCGTTACAGCCGGTTGTGCGACGTTAGATGCTTTTGGCGCTCTCATGGTTGGTCTAGTTGCTGGAATTTTGGTTGTAGTCAGTGTTGAATTTATAGATCTTAAACTGAGATTAGACGATCCAGTTGGTGCAGTTTCCGTACATGGAATAAACGGTATTTGGGGAACTTTAGCCGTTGGCTTATTTGCTGTCGAAGGTGGATTATTTTACGGCGGAGGCACAGATCTACTTTTAATTCAAACCATCGGTATCGGTTCTATAATTTTATATACGGCTATCGTAATGATCATATTTTTTGCTCTAATCGATAGATTACATGGCCTAAGAGTTTCTGTAGAAGAAGAAACGGTTGGTCTCGACTTAAGCGAGCATGCCTTAGATAGTAGTTATGCTGGATTCGCTATGACATCCATGGATATTATGCCAGCCATGACATTAAATTCAGAATTAGAAATAGATCAATTAGAAAATCAACCGGTTACTCTTTCGGATGCTATACCAATTATTAATAATGCATCTGTAGATACAAAAATAACTAAAGTAACTGTTGTGACGAACCAGGCAAAGTTTTATCAATTAAAAATGGCCTTAGAATCTATTGGTATAACCGGAATGACTGTTATTCAAGTTTTAGGTTTTGGGATTCAAAAAGGTCAACCAGAATACTATAGAGGTAATCCGGTTACCGCTACATTATTACCAAAAGTAAAAATTGAAATTGTAATTTGCAAAATTCCAACCAATGTTGTTGTTGATACCATCATACAGACTTTATATACTGGCCATATTGGTGACGGAAAAATATTTATTAGCGATGTAGAAAATGTTTATAGAATCAGCACAAATGAGCAAGGTTACGACGCTCTGCAGGATTAATCAAGGGGGCTGTCATACTAATAACCTAAAGTAAAGGTCAAGTGCATCGCTTTGCAGTGCACTGTTTCCCTGCAATTCATAGGCGGGAACTTAAGAATCTTTTGGCGAAGCTAACTAAGGGTGCGGGCAAACTGCTCCCATTCTAGGGAAACTATCATAAAATGGTGGGGAAATGGTGCCTCCCTCCGGGAGGGAGGTGTCAGCGTTAGCTGACGGAGGGAGAAAGCGTAACTTCAAGTTGTAGTTGCTTATGTGATCTGTATACAAAATTTATAAGTGACATAGTTAATTTTCTTAAGTTCCCATGTATGCCCCTGCAATTTTGTCAAAGCTGAAGGGGAGCCTTGGTTCATTTCACTTCTTTTTTTATTCGTAATGTTATCTTTGTACCTATTCCCAAAATGCTGTCTATTTGCATGCCATATTCTTTTCCATAAACCATTTGTATCCTTTGATTTACATTTCGGATTCCTAGTGAAGTATGGCCCTCTTTTTCCAATCCTTCATTTTTTAATAAAAGATTGTTTACTATTTCCGGTTCTATCCCTACTCCATCATCCTCGATTATTATGGCTATATCGTTTTCTAACTTTTCGACTCTGACACATACCGTGCTTTCCACTAATTTGCCCTCTATTCCATGTACAATAGCATTTTCTACTATAGGCTGTATTAACAATTTTGGGATATAATATATTCCTAATTCTTCATCCACTTCAAAGATGACCGATACTCGGTCGCCATATCTTACTTCTTGTATTTCGACGTAATCCTTTAAATACTCGATCTCTTCTTTTATTTGTGTATACTTTTTCTTGGATAATGAATATCTCATTAATCGTCCTAAAGACGCTGTTATATCACCGACATCATCCATGCCATGCATACGAGCTAACCAGTTTATGGTGTCTAGTGTGTTGTACAGAAAATGTGGATTAATTTGCATTTGCAATGACTTTATTTCTGCATTTTGTTTTAATACTTTTTGCTCGTACTCACTTTCTATTAACTTTTTCATATCTATTACCATTTGATTGAACGTATGATTTAAAGTTGCTATCTCATCCTGAGTTTTAATTTCTAATCGGCTATCCAAATCACCTTGGCCGAACTTACTCATTTGTTTAGCCAAGTCTTTTAAGGGATGAGTCAGTTGTTTAGATACGTATACTATAATCAATAATCCGGCTATAGTTATGATAAAAATAGATGCTATCATTTGATATTGAAAAAATAAAATGTCTCCTAAATACTCTATTTTAGGCGTAGAAAAAATCAGTTTCCATCCGTTACATAATGGTTCGCTTACAAAAATAATATGGCTTTGAGCACTGATTATGTTTTCGTATACAGAACTACGCTTAGTCAAAAATTCTTGATACTCTTTCGATATTATTTGTCCCGTTTCTGTCCCTTCATTACTAGCTATTAACTGACCTAAATTATTTATTAGAAAAACCTCTTTAGCCTGTTTATAATAAATATGTTTTAAGGTATCATAAAACGCATCTTTGTTTATTTCTATGATAAATTTACCTTTATCGTTTTTTGCGTCTTTAACATAAAAAGGTATGTGCTGCTTTACATACCAACCTTCTGGTAATTGTCTATAACTTTCTATTATATTTAAATTTATATAAGATTTAGTATGATCTTTTACATAGTCTACTATGGATATATTTTTTCCAATTAAATAAATTGCATCTATTTTGCTATCGAATAAAATATTTTGTTTTAAATTTGTTAGTACACTGTCCCTATCAATGGATTTAGTACCTTCTAAATAATTATTTATCATATCTTCTTCTGATATTTTTCTAGCCAATTGTTGAGTATCCAGTATAATTTTATCTAATTCTATTATCGTATTTTCGGCTACATACTCGAGATATTCATTTATTTTTTCATAGAGCATATTTTGCCAAATATTGTACATTAAAATAATGCAAATTATTATTGGGATTAATATAGTGACTATGATAGTCAAAATAAGTTTTTTTTCGAAGGAAATTCTATTTTTCATATTTCTCATATTTATTTATCCGAATTATTTTGTACAGCATTGGATTTAGGAGTGGAATTCGCCGACGAAAGAGCAGGCTTCTTATTTTTGCTATTCGGATTTTTAGAATTGCTTGGAGTATTAGAAAGGTAATTAGTAATAGACATATTTTGAATTCGCTTATCTTTTCTGTATTCATTTGGAGTTTGGCCATGATATTTTTTAAAAACTTGACTAAAATATCTGCTATCCAAAATACCGACTTTATTAGCAATTTCTATATTTTTTAGATTAGTAGATTTTAATAGTTTAGCTGCGTGAAACATTCTTACGGATGTAAGTATTTCAATAAAGGTATGGCCAGTATTTTTTTTAATGTAGGAACTAAGATAAACGCTGGTAAAATGACATTGATCTGCTAAGACTTGTAAGGTTAATGCTTTTTCATAGTTATTATAAATATATTCTAAAATTTTTTTAATATCCTGAGAATTATCGTTATTAATAGCGATTTTAGCGCCAACTATGTTTTGATAATCAGTCACTTTTTGTTCTAGCTCTTCGACATAATCATCGAATTGCGTTTCCTTTATAATTTGCTCCTTAGCCTTTATTGCTGCTTGCAGTATTTCGGTTGGAGTAGAAGGCTTTAAGATATAGTCAAAAACTCCAAATTCTAGGGCTTCTTTGGCATATTCAAATTCAGCATGGCCGCTAAGTAAAATTATTTTTATTTTTGAATTGATTTCTTTTAAGTATTTTGCTATTTCTATTCCGGTTTTTCCGGGCATCTTTATATCAGATATTAAGATATCAATTTTTATGGTATTGATTAATTCTATAGCTTCCAAACCGTTTTTTGCTTCAGCAACTACTTCCATATCACAATTAGCCCAGTTTAAAGCCTTTAGACCCATGCGAATAATTCTCTCGTCGTCTGCTATTACAACTTTGATCATAATATTTACCTCCAAATTTTTACCTTAAAATAGGAAAAGTGGACACACTATAGTATCCACTTAACTTTTCATTTACTACAGTATTTTTTTAATGTAGCTTTAACAGATCCTTTATCCATAATTAATTCTTTAAGCATAGTTTCAATCTTTTGGCTGAGACCAGCAGTAACTAAATCTAGACCAAATATTTTTTCGTTCCTCAATATAGGTTCTATTTCGCCATTATACGGTTGACCTAATTCTAACCCTTTCATTGCAGTTTGAAGTTCTTTTAACATCGGATCAGGACTAAGATCAATTTTTTGGCCGTTGTCATCTACACCTAATAGATATCTAAACCAACCAGCAATAGCTAGAGGAATGAAAGTTAAATCTTCTAAGTTTAAATCGGCTTTTAAATAAGACTTAATAGTTTGTCCGAATCTAATGCCTACCTTTTGCGACGTATCAGTAGCAATTCTGGCCGGATCATCAGGTACGAAAGGATTGTTCAATCTATCAAAGACTTCTGATAAAAATTGTTTTGGATCGATTATTTTTGGATCCTCGACAACTTTCATACCTTCATTACCGATACCCTCGACCAAAATTTTTAATTGAGGATCTTGCATTTCTTGAAAAATTCTATTATAACCTAAAACTACGCCAAAAACAGCTAAGGCCGTATGAAGCGGATTTAAGCAAGTTGTGACTTTCATAGTTTCAACTTTTCTCACAGTATCTAAATCGGTAATATAAACACCGGCCTGTTCAAGAGGTGGTCGACCGTTAGGGAATAGATCTTCGATAACGAGGTATTCGGCCTCTTCAGCATTGACAAACGGTGCGATAAAAGTATTCTTAGACGTAGTAATAGGATGCATATTATTTAATCCGATAGCTGTAAGTTGATCTTCGATATCTTTAGCCGGACGAGGAGTTATTTTATCTATCATGCTAATCGGAAAAGCTACATTAGAAGATTGTAAATAGGCTATAAAATCATCGCTAACAAATTTTTTGGCCTGCCACTCTTTGGCCATAGTTATGACAGCATGCTTTAGTTTCAGTCCATTGTCCGAACAATTGTCCATAGAAACTAATGAAATCGGTAGCTGTCCTGCATTAAATCTCTCTAACAATAATCCGCATAATATACTTACAACATGTTGGGAATTATCCGGACCAGCTAGTATATCATTTTTTATGACCTCGAAATAATTATGGTTTAAGTCGGTTAATGCATAGCCTTTTTCTGTGATTGTGAAACTTACCATCTGTAAAGATGGATTCTTAAACGCATCTTTTAAAATCTGCATATCTTCCTTATCGTTGCATTTTAGAGCATTTGTTACACTAGTGATAATCTCTTTATCTAAATGATTATTTAACGTTACGAGCAATGTCAGATTATTATACGGCTTATATATTTTATCTATTATTTCAAAGTCGAACGTTTCAGCTAAAATAATACCCGTATTGATTAATTCTTGGTTTAATAAATTCTGAACTATTTTTGCTATATATCCACGAAAGATATTTCCGCCACCGAAGTGAATCCAGGTAGGGGTTAGATCAGTTTGTTTTATAACTCGTTGTACATCATAATTCGGAATCTTTATGTCGTTTTGTTCTATAACGTCTTCTATATCATAAGCTAACATATTTACTTCATTTTGTTTCATTGGATGGTACCTTTCATCTTTCAATTAATTTTTAGAAATATAATTATTTATGTTGTTAAAACAAATACCTTCTATAATTTCTTTTAAAACTTCTTTATCATATGGATATTCTCCGCTTTCTACCAATTCACCAATCTCATTAGCTAAAATTCTTCTAAAATATTCATGGCGAGGAAAAGATAAAAAGCTTCGTGAATCCGTAAGCATGCCAACAAATCTAGATAAAATACCCATAGTAGCTAAATCTCTCATTTGATTAATCATGCCGTATTTATTGTCCATAAACCACCAACCAGAACCGAATTGAATCTTGCCCTGTATACCGCCACCTTGGAAGTTACCGAGCATCGATGCGAGCACCGCATTATCGGATGGATTTAAACAATATAGTATAGTTCGTGGTAATTTGTCAATCACATCTAATGAGTCCATCAATTTTGAAAGCGGTTCTGCTACCTGATTATCGGCTATAGAATCAAAACCAGTGTCCGGACCAAGTAAGTTCAGCATTCTTTTGGAGTTGTTCCTTAATGCACCAATGTGAAGCTGCATAACCCAATTTCTTTTTGCATACTCTTGGCCAACAAAATTCCAAAGATACCCTTTGTATTTTGCTAATTCATCTGGTGAAAGTTTTTCTTTGGCTATAGCCGCCTTTTTGTAAATAGAATCTACCTCTTCTTCGCTGGATTCTTGGAATATTACGCTGTCCATTCCATGATCGGATAGTCTACATCCGGCTTCATGAAAATAATTAATTCGATCCTCTAAGAAGGCCGTTACATCTTTTATCGATTCTAGTTTATAGCCCATTTTTTGTACAGCTTCTATATATGGTAAGAAAAATGTTTTTTCGGCATTAACTATGCTGTCCGGCCTAAAAGTTGGTAGTACCTTAAAGGGTAAATTTTCTTTGCCTAAAAGTTTATGATACTCTAAATCATCCTTCGGATCATCCGTAGTACACATTACTTTCACATTGCTACGTTCTATTAATGCTCTAACTCTAAAATCCTCTTGCTTAAGCATAGCATTACATTGTCTGTAAATTTCTTCTGCTGTCTTTTCAGAAAGTGGCTCGTATATCCCAAAAAATCTTTGTAATTCTAGATGAGTCCAGTGATACATAGGATTTCCAATTAAATATGGCATCGTTTTTGCAAATGCTAAAAATTTTTCATAATCCCCTTTGTTGCCGGTAGCATAGGATTCTTCGTAGCCATTTGAGCGTAGGATTCTCCATTTATAATGATCGCCACCTAGCCAAATTTCAGTTATAGAATCATATTGTTTGTTTTCGTAAATATCTTTTGCTGATAAATGATTGTGATAATCGTAAATCGGCATGTCTTTTGCAACATCATGATATAGCCATTTGGCTACGTCTCCATTTAATAAAAAATCTTCATCCATGAATTTTTTCATAGCTTTTACTGTCCTCCGATTATAAAAATTATTCTAAAACTGTAACTTTTTTATTTTCTATACTAAATTTATTTATAACATCGATTATAGCTATACTTTTGACCGCCTCTTTAATGTTAATATAATCTTGCGTATTATTTATTATAGCCTTATAAAAACCTTCTATAGCCATTTGATGGGCCGATCCATAATACTGCTTAACATCATTGTTTAGGATATTTTGGCACACTATTTCTTTGTTGCCCGATTCTATTTTGTATAGCGTGTTGTCTTCGATTTTAAATTTAGCCTTTTGACATACTACTGCAATTTTACTGTCCTTCGATTATAAAAATTATTCTAAAACTGTAACTTTTTTATTTTCTATACTAGATTTATTTATAGCATCGATTATAGCTATACTTTTGGCCGCCTCTTGAATGTTAATATAATCTTGCGTATTATTTATTATAGCCTTATAAAAACCTTCTATAGCCATTTGATGGGCCGATCCATAATACTGCTTAACATCATTGTTTAGGATATTTTGGCACACTATTTCTTTGTTGCCCGATTCTATTTTGTATAGCGTGTTGTCTTCGATTTTAAATTTAGCCTTTTGGCATACTACTTCAATGTTTACGGATGAATCCTCGCAATAACCTATTGTAGCAAAAAAGATAGCGTTGGCATTTTTTATATTTTTGTAATCCATGCTGGCCATGACAGAATCTTCTATTTCTACATCCGGTAATGTTAAGTTAGCTGTCTTTGCAAAGACGGCCGAGATATCGTCTACTAAATAATTCAACAAATCTATTGTATGGATACTTTGGTTTAACATTACTCCGCCGCCGGCTTCATTAATTGTACCTCGCCAAGAAGCTTCATTGAAGTAGTTCATTTTTCGTTTCCAAGTTACAATGCCTTTTGTGCCCAAAACATTGCCGTACCGATTACTTTTAATTATTTCCTTTAACTGAATACTAGTATTATTTAATCGGTTTTGAAAACAAACACCAAACTTTATTCCATAGATACTTTCTAAATCGAAAAGTTCCTTTACTTCTGCTAAATTTATACCGGCTGGTTTTTCTTCGAAAACATTGATACCAGATTTAGCAATTTTTTTAACTACCGGTACATGCAAATAATGAGGCAAACAAATGTGTACGACATCTAACTTCTCGGATTTTAACATCTCATCTATATCCGTGTATTTGGATGGTACATATAATTGTTCCATTTTCGCATTATTGATATCGCATATAGCTACTAATTCTGCATATTCGCTGTCCTTTATAGCGTTGATATGAACTTTAGCGACCGTACCTATTCCAATTACTCCAACCTTTAGCATGTTATCAGCTCACTTTACTTTTACTTAAATTTTTAATTTTTCTAGCGTTTCCAAAATTCTGGTTATATACATAGCACTTAAAGCTCGGTCGAATAATCCATATCCTGACCTGCCTGTTTCGTCCCAAATCATTCGCACATGATTTGGGTTTTACTTTTACTTAAATCTTTAATTTTTCTAACGTTTCCCAAATTCCTGTTATATACATGGCACCTAAAGCTCGGTCGAATAATCCATATCCTGGCCTGCCTGTTTCACCCCAAATCATTCGCCCATGATCTGGTCTTATATAACCTTTGTAATTTATATCATGATATGCCTTTAATATTTTTACGAAGTCTAGTGATCCACATGAACTATAATGAGCTGTTTCTTCAAAGCCATTATCTAATAATTTTATATTTCGAAGATGAGCAAAATGGATACGGCCCATTGCGCCATACTTTCTCACCATTTGTTCATAATCATTTTCTTTTGAACAACCAAGAGATCCGCTGCAAAGAGTTAGGCCATTATATTCATTGTCGACTATTTTTAAAAATCTATCTATATTGGCTTCATTTGTAATTATACGAGGGATTCCGAATATTGGCCATGGTGGATCATCCTGATGAATGGCCATCTTCACATCGTATTTTTGTGCTATAGGAATAATTTCGGTTAAAAAATATTCTAGGTTAGCCCATAAACCATCTTCACCGATTGCTTTGTAGGTAGCAATTAACTCGGCCATTTCATGTTTGGAATAACTAGCGTCCCAACCCGGCAATGCTAAATCACCTTCTACAGGATCCATTTTGTCAACTTGTTCTTGATAAAAAACTAAGGCTGTAGAACCATCCTCATTTTCTTTATCTAACTGACTTCTTGTCCAATCAAACACTGGCATAAAATTATAGCAGATAACTTTTACACCAGCTTTACTTAATCTTTTTATATTTTCTTTATAGTTTTCTATATATCGTTTATATTCACCTCGCCTTAATTTTATATCTTCATGCACTGGTACACTCTCGATAACTTCCATTTCTAATCCGCTGTCATTGATTGCTGCTTTTAATTTCTCTATGTCTTCTTCTGGCCATATTTCTCCAACTTTCGCAGTATATATAGCAGTTACTACTCCACTTATATTTGGAATTTGTCTTATGTTCGTTAGTGTAACAGCATCGTCTTCTCCATACCACCTAAAAGTCAATTTCATTTTTGAAAACCTCCTTGAAAATGTTATATTATGATTATAGCAATTTTTATAATTGTATACAAGTACAATTTCTAAATTTATCTGTTGAGAATTAACTTTAATTTGGCTTAAAATTAACTTTAGCCTAGCTTGAGAACTTAGAATTAATTTTAACTTAGCGTAGGTGCTTAGAATTAATTTTAACCTAGCTTAGGTGCTTAGAATTAACTTTAACCCAACTTAAGAGCTTAGAATTAACTTTAACCTAGCTTAGGTGCTTAGAATTAACTTTAACCTAGTTTAAGAGCTTAGAATTAGCTCTAGCTTGGAAACTTAGAATTAACTTTAATGTTTAATAAATTTCTGATTACAACTGATGCTATCATTAAGCCGGATACAGCCGGAACAAAGGCGATAGATCCGGGAGTTTGCCTTCCTTTTGTTTCGCCGTTTGAAGATTCTAAAGGTTTTATTGGCAATTCTGTAGAATAGACTACGTCTAATTTTTTTACGCCTCTTTTTCTTAATTCATGACGCATTACTTTAGCCAAAGGGCAAACCGAAGTTTTGAATATATCTGTTATTTTAAGTTGAGATGGATCTAATTTATTGCCAGCGCCCATTGCACTGATGATATTTATATTTCTGGATGTACATCGTTCTATTAAATCTATTTTGGCGCTAACCATGTCGATAGCATCGATAACGTAATCGTAAGAATCCAACAAAAGTTCTGCTGAAGTATTTGTGTTGTACAATTTTTGATGAATCAGAACTTGAAGTTCCGGATTTATATCTAATATTCTATTTTTCATAGCTTCCACTTTTGGCTGGCCAACCGTTTTTATATTAGCATGAATTTGTCGATTTATATTTGATGGAGCAATTTCGTCGTTATCAATTAATATTAATTTTCCAATTCCGCTTCTAGCTAAAGCCTCCACAGAATAAGATCCAACGCCACCTATACCAAAAACGGCTACTGTTTTTTGTTTTAATAAGTTTAGTCCGTCTTCGCCTATAAGCATTTGTGTTCTAGAGAATATATCGTTCATTATAAATCTTCCTTTTCCCTTTATTTTTCCTTGTTTTTCCTTTTATTCTTCCATTAATTTGGAATTTTTTTAAATTTTTTTTCCAAAAGTACTAGACAACTTTCGATTTCTATGATAAGCTATGTTTCATAGAAGTGATAGGGTCTAAAATCCCTAGCCAAAATGAAAGAATGGAGATACAATGCAACTGGATCAATTTACTTTAAGAATAAAAAAAGCTCAGCAATCACTAGACACGTTACAAGTTAAAAGTAATTTGTTTGTTTCTCTTAGATTGCTTAATGTGATAGCATTTTTACTATCATGCTATTTATATACAAAAAGTCCAACTTCTATATTTGGACCAATAGCTGCTACATTAGTTTTGACGTTTGCAATCGAAGTGATGTTGCACCAAAATATAAAAAACAGCATAAAAATGTTTCAACTTAAGAAAAAAATCAATCAGGAATATTTAAATAGAATAGATGATAATTGGAAAAAATTTGATGATACCGGCCAAGATTTGGCTGATTTGGATCATCCGTACGCATTTGACTTAGATATAATAGGCAAGTCCTCATTATTTCAAAAAATTAGCATTTGTAAAACTTTTTGGGGAAGGAAAAAATTAGGAGAACTGTTATTAAAAACCAACAAGGAGGGGATAGAAGACCGGCAAAAATCAGTATATGAACTGTCAAAAGATTTAGATTTTTTAGTAGATTTACAAATTCAATTATGCGATAAAAAAGAAGTGAAAAAAGACCCGGGAAAATGGCTCAATATTGAAAATATATTAATACACGAGAGTAAAATATTAAACATAATGTTAAAAATAGTGCCTATCACGATTATAGGATTATTATTTTTAGGAAACGTCTTTCTTCTATATGCTATAATTCTGATAGTTATCAATTTGGGCTTATGTTTAATAGACAAAAACAGAGCAAACGTAGCTTTGTTAAGAAACTCGCAGTATCAAATAGAACCGTATTTAAAGGCCTTGTCGGTTGTATTTGAGAAAGAATTTAAATCACCATTGTTAAGAAAAAAATCTGAAAGTGCATCTATGGCCATAAAATCATTGAAAGAACTTGAAAAAATATCTATATTAGCATCGTTGAGTACTCAGCCATTATTTGGCTTGCCATTAAACGGCATTCTAATGTGGGATTTATGGATAGTACATCTATGTAAAAAATGGCAGGACAAGCATGGAAAAAATTTAAAAGAATCAATTTACTTTCTAGGTGAACTAGAAGCTTTGGGTAGTTTGGCAACTTTAAGTATAATAGATAAAACAATTTTCCCGCACGTAACAAATACGAATGTAATAAATGGACAGAAACTAGGCCATCCTCTTATAAATGCGCGCCTAAGAGTGTGTAATAGCTTCTATATAAATGACGAAATTTTAATAATTACAGGTTCGAATATGTCTGGAAAAACAACTTTTTTACGGACCATTGGTATAAATTTAGTTCTCTCTTACGCCGGCGCAGGGACGACAGCTAAAGCGTTTTGTTGCGGCCATTTTTCCATTTTCACTTCTATGCGAACATCAGACAACCTAGGCGAGCAAACCTCGTCTTTTCATGCTGAAATAAAAAGAATAAAGATTATTTTGGATGCTATAAAAGCTAAACAACCCTTGTTTTTCTTAATAGATGAAATATTTCGTGGGACGAATTCTAAAGACCGAATAAACGGTGCTATTGGCGTGCTAAAGGCTCTAAAAAATTATGGAGCCATCGGACTGATAACTACACACGATTTAGAAATGTGTAAATTAGAAGAAATCCCTGGAATAACAAATTATCATTTTGAAGATTTCTTTGATAATCAGAATATGTTTTTTGATTATACACTAAAACCGGGTATTAGTACTAAGACTAATGCTAAACATCTATTAGAGATGATAGGCGTTGTTATGGACGAGTCAACTAAAAACTGAAATTTTCCACATGTTAGTTTTTAACAATATTAAGAATGTAATAAATGGATAGAAACTAGGCTATCCTCTTATAAATGCGCGCCTAAGAGTGTGTAATAGCTTCTATATAAATGATGAAATTTTAGTAATTACAGATTCGAACATGTCTGGAAAGACAACTTTTTTGCGGAGCATTGGTATAAATTTAGTTCGCTCTTACGCCGGCGCAGGGACGATAGCTAAATCGTTTTGTTGCGGCCATTTTTCCATTTTCACTTCTATGCGAATATCAGATAGCATAGGCGAACAAACCTCGTCTTTTCATTTTTCATGCTGAAATAAAAAGAATAAAGATTGTTTTGGATGCTATAAAAGCTAAATAATCCTTGTTTTTCTTAATAGATGAAATATTTCGTGGAACGAATTCTAAAGACCGCATAAAAGGTGCTATTGGCGTGCTCAAGGCTCTAAAAAATTATGGAGCCAACGGACTGATAACTACACATAATTTAGAAATGTATAAATTAGAAGAAATACCTGGAATAGGAATAACAAATTATCATTTTGAAGATTTCTTTGATAATCAGAATATGTTTTTTGATTATACACTAAAACCGGGTATTAGTACTAAGACTAATGCTAAACATCTATTAGAGATGATAGGCGTTGTTATGTAGACAGCTCCAGGATAATCCCACAGTCAGCTTTGAAATATTAAATTCTTAATAACAGAAGAATGATGCAAACTTGCGAAATTTACAATTTACTTGAAAGCAATAAAATCTTGTATGCACGCTTTCTCCCTACGTCAGCTTATGCTGACACCTCCCTCCCGGAGGGAGGCACCGCTTCACCGCGATTTTGTTTTCTAGGGAAGCTATCGTTAGATGACGGAAGCAGAGTATGAGTATTCAATTTTTAAAATAAAAGAATTTGCGTACTTGCCCTTAGCACTTGAACTTAGCCTTTCTCTTGAGGAAGGTGGCAGTGAAGCTGACGGATGGAGTAAATCTCAATCACTGCGTGACAGCGCTCCCAAAAGGAGAGTCATGGCGGGGAAGTTTATTCTACCTTCAAAGAATAGGCTGTTTCACATGGCCTTCCTTTCGGTGCTTCGACTTCTAATTTTTCTGTTGTTATTTTAAATCTCATTCTATTTTAATTCTATCTTCAGAGAATAGGCTGTTTCGCATGGCTTTTCTTTTGGTGCTTCGACTTCTAATCCTTCTGCTGTTATTTTGAACTTTAATTCTTCATCTGCACCTAGCATGCTTACTTTATTTATTTTGTATGAGTCGTCTATTGATTTTATTAAAAATTTGTCGGCCCAACCTAAACATATAGCATAAATAATGCCGGGCTTTGTTGTAAATCTAATTTGTTCCGCAGCTTCGTTTATTTCTTTTTCGTTGAATACTGTAAATTCTTCTTTAGGCAATTTTGCGCCTTCACCATATACTTTAAATGGTCTAGTTTCATAGATCGCTTCGCCATTTATTTCTATCCATTTACCGAAATCTTCTATAAATTGTTCTTCTCTTTCATCTATGCTTCCATCCGGTTTCATGGGTATATTCAGTAATAAATTTCCGTTTTTGCTAACTATATCGCACAACATTTTTATTACAAACGACGCACTTTTGTACGGTCTATCTGTTTTATAAAACCAACCACCAATGCATGTATCTGTTTGCCATGGGTCTTTTCGTATGTCATCGATTACGCCTCTTTCGAAATCTTCTACACAAATTCCTTCGAAATAATCTCCATGAAAATGCATTCCGCCTAGTTTTTTGTCTCTTAGCGTTAAATTTTTGCAGTTATATACTGCTTCGCATTTTCCGGCATGAGTTTTTTCACTATGATTATAAAAATTTGCTATTGCAGCTCGACCTACTTCTCCAAACGGAACGCCACCATCAGTATAAAGTAAGTCTACATCATAATGATCTACTAGATCTTTTACTCTATCAAACCAGTTTTGGACAAATTCTGGACTTGGATTGTGTGGATAATTCATATGGGTTTCTTCATGTGGTGGGTAATAAAAATCTTGAAATTCTGGATTATTTCCATCATAAGGTACACCAGCCCAATCGCCCTCTTTATCCGAACCTTTGTTGGTATTAAACCAAGAATAACTTCTTTCATGATGGACAGTAACGCCAAATGGTAAACCTTCTTTATCGGCGGCATCTTTAAACATTTTTATAATGTCTTTATGTGGGCCATAATTAACAGCATTCCATTTATGATATTTAGAATTCCAATTATCAAAATTATCACAGTGTACCGCACAGGCCACAAAATATTTTGCACCAGCTTTTTTATATTTGGCCACAAGGGCATCAGGATCAAAATTTTCGGCTTTCCATAACTGAACTATGTCTTTATAGCCAAATTCGGATGGATGCCCGTAATTAGCCAAATGATACTTGTACTGATCATGTCCTTCTATATATATATTTCTAGCATACCAGTCTCCACACATCGGTACAGATTGCGGGCCCCAATGTGACCAAAAGCCGATTTTAGCATCTTTAAACCATTTTGGACATTCATATTTTTGTAGTGACTCTACACTTGTATCAAAACTTCCTGGTGTGATTTCTAATTTCATATTTTTTCAATCTCCTTCTGTTTTTCTGTTTTAAAGTTGTGGATAATCTCTTAGAGTAAAGATCAAGTGCATCGCTTCGCTCTTTTACTCTATCCGTCCGCTTCGCGTCCACCTTCCTCAAGAGGAAGGCTTAAGTGCGTGCTACCTTGCAATGTTGTGAAGACTGAGAGGTTAGGAGCGATGAACTAAGAGGAGCAGGTTGCCTGCACCCTTAGTTATATGCTCCTAAAAAGAGAGCCTAAATCAATTCTATCTTCAGAGAATAGGCTGTTTCGCATGGCTTTTCTTTTGGTGCCTCAACTTCTAATCCTTCGGTTGTCATTTTAAATTTTAATTCTTCCTCTACTCCTAGCATGCTTACTTTAGCTATTTGATATGATTCATCTATCGATTTTATTAAAAATTTGTCGGCCCAACCTAAACATATAGCATAAATAATGCCCGGCTTTGTTGTAAATCTAATTTGGCTGGCATCTTCTTTTATTTCTGTTTCGTTAAATGACGTAAATTCACTCTTCTCCATCTTTGGCCCTTCACCATATACTTTAAATGGCCTGGTTTCATAGATCGCTTCTCCGTTTATTTCCATCCATTTGCCAAAGTCTTCTACAAATTTTTCTTCCAGTTCATCTATTGTTCCATCTGGCCTTACTGGTATATTCAGTAGTAAATTTCCGTTTTTACTAACTATGTCACATAACATTTTTATTACAAATGGTGCGCTTTTATACGGTCTATCCGTTTTGTAAAACCAACCACCGATGCAAGTATCTGTTTGCCATGGATCTTTTCTTATGTCATCCACTACGCCTCGTTCTAAATCTTCTACACAAATTCCTTCGAAATAATCGCCATGGAAATTTAGTCCACCTTTGTGTTTGTCCCTTAAGGTGAAATTTTTACAATTATATACAGCCTCGCATTTTCCGGCGTGAGTTTTTTCGCTATGATTATAAAAATTGGCTATTGCTGCACGACCTACTTCTCCAAATGGAACGCCACCATCCGTATAAAGTAAGTCTACATCATATTGTTCAACTACGTCTTTTACTCTGTCGTACCAATTTTGAACAAATTCTGGACTTGGGTTATGCGGATAACTCATATGATTTTCTTCATGAGGTGGATAGTAAAAATCTTCAAATTCTGGATTATTTCCATCGTAAGGTACGCCAGCCATAGGACCTTCAGAATCGGAACCTTTGTTGGTATTAAACCATGAATAACTTCTTTCATGATGGACAGTAACGCCGAAAGGTAAACCTTCTTTATCGGCTGCATCTTTAAACATTTTTATAATGTCTTTATGTGGGCCATAATTAACAGCATTCCATTTATGATATTTAGAATTCCAGTTATCAAAATTATCATGGTGCACTGCACATGCTACAAAATATTTTGCGCC
>MDSO01000020.1_pt1 | contig 32467 bp, 25 predicted proteins | sample 1005691 | NCBI WGS metagenome assembly MDSO01 (sample SAMN05526595, study PRJNA338239) | gut metagenome | isolation source: stomach gut content | host: Acanthurus sohal | place: Saudi Arabia: Red Sea | collected 2011-04 | reverse complement strand
AAGTATTAGCTGGGCTACGGTATTCTAGACAGCTAAAAAATATTAGCTGGACCACTGTATTCTAGACAACTAAAAAAAATATTAGCTGGGCCACTGTATTCTAGACCACTAAAAAAATATTAGCTGGGCCACTGTATTCTAGACAACTAAAAAAAATATTAGCTGGGCCACTATATTCTAGACAACTAAAAAAATATTAGCTGGGCCACTGTATTCTAGACAGCTTAAAAAGTATTCGCTGGACCAAATTATTCTAGACAGTTAAAAAGTATTCGCTGGGCCAAATTATTCTAGACAGCTTAAAAGTATTCGCTGGCCCAAATTATTCTAAACAGCTTAAAATCAAGATTAGAAAAATAATCAAAAAATTTTTATAAAAGCGTTGACAAGCTTTTTCATTTTTGTTATACTACTTAACGTAACGTAATGATAATCCTCGATAGCTCAGTGGCAGAGCATTCGGCTGTTAACCGAAGGGTCGTAGGTTCGAACCCTACTCGGGGAGTGTTTTTAAATTTTTAAAATAGGGGTATAGTTCAGTCGGTAGAACGTCGGTCTCCAAAACCGGATGTCGTGGGTTCAAGTCCTACTGCCCCTGTTTGGCTGAATAGCTCAGTTGGCTAGAGCACATGGTTCATACCCATGGTGTCGGGGGTTCGACTCCCTCTTCCGCCATTATTATGAATGTTATAACTCATTAAGTAAAGTCTTACAATGTAAAAATTGTAGGACTTTTATTTGTTTATAGATTTTTTGGTAATATTTCTCTATATCAAAAAATATTTTCTTATTTACAATATTGCTCTTTTCTAGTATTATATACTTATATAGCATTATGTACTATTTACCATGATATATTTACAGGTTACATTTTTTATAAACATCTAAAGGGGGATTTCTTATGAAAGATAATATACTTATCAATATAAGTCCTGATAAATTTACAGTATCAATTATGTTTCAGGAAAATGCATCTATATATAATCCAATAAATTATGATTTAGAAGAAAACGAAGAAGAACAAGCACAAGAACAAGATAAAAAAGAAAAATCTAAAAAAGAAAAGAAAAATAAGAAAAATACAGATGATGAAATTTTAAAGGTTATTACTTCTGAAAAACTAACTCAAGATGAAATTCTTGATTTTTTGCATGCAAATAATATTCTCTTTGGAATAGATAATCAAGCTATATCGAATGCATTACAGGAATATATATATAATCGATATTATACCGTAGCAAATGGTATTCCGCCGACTAAAGGTGACAACGCATATATACAATACTTTGCTTCTAGCGACACGGGATTTAGACCAGAGGATTTAGGTAATGGAAAAGTAAATTTTAAAGAATTAAATTTTGTTAGCAACACTCGAAACGGAGATATTGTAGCCAAAAAAATTGTAGCTACACAAGGTGCACATGGCACAAATGTTTTTGGAGAAACTTTACCCGGTTTAATGGGTGCCGATTTAGAACCTAGAATTGGAAACAACGTAATGTTATTAGTCGATAATCTTACAATAGTAGCAACAAATGATGGCCAATTTAAAATAACGAACGGAGTATTATCCGTTGACCCGTTGATAGTAATTAATTCAGATATTGGACCTGCTACTGGTAACGTAACTTTTTTAGGCTCTATCGTGGTAAACGGAAATGTTTTAGAAGGATATAAAGTAAAAGCAAAAGGTGATATAGAAATAAAAGGCATGGTCGAAGGCGGCAGTGTAGAATGTAGCGGAAATATTGTTGTCACTTACGGTGTTCAGGGCCGAGACAAAGGTATTTTACGAGCTCAACAAAATATTATGGTAAAATTTATCGAAAATTGTGTTGTGGAAGCCTCTGGTGATATTATTTCAGAAGCAATTTTACATAGTAGTGTAAAATGCAAATCTAACATTATAGTTCAAACAGGGAAAGGAAAAATTGTAGGAGGTAACATCGTAGCCTTAAAAGGTATCGACGCTTTAGAAGTCGGATCTCCAATGGGTACTAAAACGAAAATTAGAATTGGTGTCGAACCCGAATTAGTAGAATTATATCAAGAACTTCATAAAACTTATATGGCCCACTTAGCTGACTTAGAGAAAACTAATAAAAATATATCCTATTTAGAAAAACAACCTTCTGCTTTGACTGGTAAAAAACAAATTCTTTTAAATCAAGCAAAATTAGTTAGTATTAATCTTACGAACGAAATAAATTTATGTAAATTTAGATTAAAATCTCTAGAAAATACCATGAATGAAGGTCGACGTGGTGTAATTAAATCCAAAAATTGGTTTTACGAAGGTACTGAAATTTATATCGGAAATAGAACCAAAACTTTTACCACAGATATAATAGGCGGAAAATGTTTTATTTATGATGGTAATATTACTTTAACTCATGTATAATCTTTAGTCTATATTGTTTTAAAGGGACACTTAGCAAATATCCAAAAAATTAGGAAATTTACTCTTTATTCCGTATAGGAAATGGGCGAACTATCGCCCTATACATGTTTTAAATTTAAGTAGTCGATCTTTCTAAAATTTAAAGCTAAAGATTATGAATTAACCGGAGGAGACCTTAATGCACTTACCAAGTGGAGCTTTACAAATCATTAAACAATTAGAAAATAAAGGTTTCAGTGCTTATATAGTCGGCGGATGTGTCCGAGATATAATACTTGAGCGTAATCCTAATGATTGGGATATAACAACCAATGCACTACCAACAGATATAAAAAAAATATTTCAATATACCTATGATACAGGAATTGCTCATGGAACTGTCACGGTTATATTAAATGACCAGCATTTCGAAGTTACAACATATAGAGTAGAAAATCAATATAATGATTATAGGCGACCTAGTAGCGTAGATTTTGTCAATAATATAGAAGAAGATTTATCTAGGCGGGATTTCACAATGAATGCTATCGCCTATCATCCGGACAAGGGTTTTGTCGATCCGTATAATGGTATAACAGATATAGAGCATCGCATTATTCGTGCTGTGGGCGATCCGACTGTTCGATTTACAGAAGATGCTCTTAGAATTTTACGTGCTATAAGATTTAGTGCGCAACTTAATTTTTATATAGATCAAAATACTCAAGATGCCCTTATCCGGACTAAACATTTGCTACAGTTTATTAGTAAAGAAAGAATTAGGGATGAATTTAACAAAATTTGTTTATCCGATTTCACTGATTCATTCGGTTTCTTCAAGTACCAAAACGTAATAGTCAAAATATATGATTGGCAAATCCTACCTTACATTTCTGAGTATATAAACGATATTTTTAATAAATTAGACGACGAAAAAATAAGTGATCTATTACAGGCATTAGACAAAATGCCTACTAATCTAATCAGTCGATACAGTACATTACTCTATTTGGCCCAAAGTGGCGACTATACTAAAGAAGCTTTAAAGGATCTAAAGTTTGACAACCATACTATAAAAAATGTAGTTATTTTCTGCAAATATTTTTTCGATATTAGCCAAAAAATCAATACTATTGATAGAATAGAATTAAAAAGATTATTAGGCCAGTGTGGTATCCAAAACCTAAATAATATTCTAAAACTTTTAGAAATCAATGCTCATCTTTCTAATGAGATATATGATGAACAAAAAATAGTAAACCTTAAATATGAAATAAAAGATATCCTATTAAAAGCAGAGTGCTATACAGTTAAAGATTTGGCAATTACGGGTCATGACTTAAAAGAGTTAAATATTGCTACTGGCAAAGAAATTGGCGTAAAATTAAACGAAGCATTAGAATTTGTCTTCAAGTTTCCTAAGAAAAATCATAAATTCGACATCCTGAATTATTTGGTAACACAATGATTGGGCAATATTTTTTTTGCCCTTAAAAAATATTATAGAACTTTTAGAAATCAATGCTCATCTTTCTAATGAGATATATGATGGATAAAAAATAATAAACCTTAAATATCCTATTAAAAGAAGAGTGCTATACAGTTAAAGATTTGGCAATTACGGGCCATGACTTAAAAGAGTTAAAAGTGCTACTGGCAAAGAAATTGGCGTAAAATTAAATGAAGTATCAGAATTTGTCTTAAAATTTCCAAAAAAAAATATCAATTCGAAATCCTGAACTCCTTGATAACACAATGATTGGGCAATATTTTTTTTGCCCTTAAAATTTTTTTTAAAAAAAAGTGATTTTTTGTGTTTATAACTTGTATTTTTTGGCAATAATATAATTAGCATTATTATACAATTTTATTTCCAAAAAATAAGGAGGAGAATGACATGATCGAGACTAAAGATGTAAAATACATATATCCAAAGCGTGGCGAAATTTATGAAGCCGATCTGGGTATAGGTGATGGAAGCGAGCAAGCAGGAATCAGACCCGTACTAATTATACAAAACAATACAGGTAACCATTATTCACCAACAGTTATTTGTGTACCATTAACTTCAAAATGTAAAAAACCGATGCCTACGCATCACACACTAACGAAATCAGATTACGGATTTTTGACTTATGATTCTATAATCCTTTGCGAACAAATAAAAACTATTTCTAAGAGCAGATTATCTCACAGAATAGGACTTGTTGGTCTAGAAGACATGAAAATCATAGGCGAAAAATTATGTGTCAGTATTGCGTTATAATACAATGACAGCAAAATTATATCGTAAATTAATAGAATATAGTAAAAATAAATATCCTTATCATATGCCCGGGCACAAATTTGGTAGAGGATTTAAACTTAACAAGATTCCATTGCTAGCCTTAGATGCTACGGAAGTACCATGCTTAGATAACTTATATAATCCAAAAGGAATCTTAAAATTAGCTATGTTGGATATGGCCAGATATTACGGATCAAAAAGATGTATTTTTTTAACCAATGGTTCCACTTCAGGAATAATAGCAGCAATACTTACAGGGTTCAAATCACAGGATAAAGTTTTAATAGCGAGAAACTCTCATCAAAGTGTCATAAATGCGCTAATATTAGCCGACGCTATACCTATATATATATCACCCAAAATTTTAAAGTGTGATATTCCTGGCCAAATAGATCCGAAAGAAATCGAAAAAATTTTAACTAAACATTCAGATATAAAAGGTGCTGTCATTACTTCCCCAACATATGAAGGAGTAATTTCAGATATAAAAGAAATTCGTAAAATATTAGGTAATCGCATTTTAATAGTAGATGAAGCGCATGGAGCACATCTAAAGCTACTCAAAATATCTAGTTCTATAAATCTTGGTGCGGATATAGTAATAAGTAGCATGCATAAAACCTTACCCACATTAACTCAAAGTGCTTTAATTCACATTTGCACTAATCGGCTAAAATATTCAGATATCAATGAAAATCTCAAAATGATACAGACATCTAGTCCGTCTTATTTATTATTAGGTCTAATGGATTATGCTAGAGCGTATATGGAATTAAATCAAAAATCTATTGAGAAAAAATATTTTATTCCATTATTAAAATTTAGACAAAAATTAATCCAACAGCTAAAAAAACTCAGCTTATTTAATTTAAAACATTTTCAGGATTACTCAAAAATTGTTATATTAACCAATAATTATATAAGCGGAAAAAATTTAGCAAATATCCTTGATAAAAAATATAACATAAGGGTAGAAGCATTTTTTCAAACACATGTAATATTAATAACATCTCCTGCAGATACTAAAAAAGGATTTAATATTTTATTTTCTGCCCTTAAATATATAGATAGTAATCTTACTACAGCAAAATTAAAAAATAAAAACGAAAATAGCTTTAATTTTCAATTTACTAGGCCCAGCCTTATATCTTTGGGTAAAATTAAATCTGCCCCTAGAATATTGGTCAGACTGGATTTAGCCGAAGGTAACCTTGCTGCACAAAACATTATATTATTTCCACCCGGTATTCCCGTTATTTGCATCGGTGAATATATTACCATTGATCAAATTAACTTTATCCAAAATAATTTACAAAACGTTACCGGCCTAGTTTTTAAAAACGGAATTCCTTATATCGCCTCTTCATTATCCAAAATTTAATTAATATAAATTTTCCCTTTTAAGCTTCTCTTTTAATAGAAAAGGAGCAACCTATGGATAATATTAAATTAAATCAATTACAAATGCCCACTTTAAAAGAATTGCCACAAACTACAGAACCAAAAATTGATAAAGGATTTAAATTTACTCTTATCAGTCAGCTTGATGACCAAAATCTTCAAGAAGAACTGACTAAGATGGTTAATAAAATATCTGATCAAGGCAGTAAAATTAGTAAGCATATGGATATTAGAGACATCCGATTATATAGACAAATGATCACGGAATTTATAGGTGAAATTACCGTAAGAAGCCATAAATTTACAAGAGAAAACGTATTAGATAGGCGTGGTCGCCACCGAGTTTATGGCATAGTTAGAACAATCAACAACAAATTGGATCAACTAGCAGAAGAATTAATAAAAAGCGAAAAAAATCAACTAGAAGTTTTAGAACGAATTGGCGAAATACAAGGCCTATTACTAGATATGCTGACATGAGGACACGGGACTAAAACCGTGTCTTTTTTTTTTCACGAATTGACTGAGAGGTTTAATATGAATATAATTGGACATGAACGTATCAAAAATTATTTTAACAAGGTGATCGAAAAAAATAAATTATCTCACAGTTATATTTTTGAAGGCAAAGAAGGTATAGGCAAAAAAACGCTCGCTTGGGAATTAGCCAAACTTTTGCTTTGCGAGCAGATTCTTACTTCGGATAATCCGTACCATCCTATTTCTGCTTGCGAATGCTGTCCGGCCTGTCATCTGGTAGCTGCAAAAACTCATCCGGATTATATAGAAATAGAAAAAGATACGCAGTTTACTAAAATAGATACTATCAAGGAAAAACTTTTAAACGAAATTTATATTCGACCTTATAAAGGCAAGTATAAGATTTTTGTTATAAATGAAGCAGAGTCTTTAAACGCAACTGGACAGAATGCCATTTTAAAAACTATAGAAGAACCACCGCCATATCTTATAATCATACTTATTACAACGAACATAGAAATTTTATTACCCACCGTTAGATCCCGGTGTATAAATCTTCTCTTTAACGATCTTTCGGATACTGATTTACAAACATATTGCAAACAAAACAGTATACCCATAAATCCGAAACAACTTAAGTTTGCTCAAGGTAGCATAGGTCGGCTAAAAAAACAAACTGAAAATTTTTTATTAACCAGTCAAGATGCTATCAACATTTTAATGCAAATATATGATTCAGATGTAGAAAGATTATACCAAATACTTACAAGCTTAACATCGGATAAAGAAAAATTTTTAGAAATATTAGAATTTTGGAAATTATTTCTTCGCGATATGTTATTATATAAGAGGGTCGGATCTACAGATTTATTTTTTAACCATTATCTAAGCGAAATCAAAATGCTTAGCAATCGAACAAGATACATTAAAATAATCAACAATATCGAATTAATAATCGAATCTATCACAGATATAAAGGCTAATATAAATATAAAGTTAGTCACCGAAAATTTATTATTATATTTAAAAAAGGAGTGATATTAGATGGTAATAGGAGTAAAATTTAAAGCATCAGGCAAGATATATTATTTTGATGCCCTAGACGAAGAATATAAAATAAACGAAAAAGTTATAGTAGAAACAGCTCGTGGCTTAGAATATGGGACGGTATATTATCCTAACAGAGAAACAAATCAGCAAGATCATACATTCCAATTAAAACCAATAATCAGAAAAGCTACTCCAGCAGATGACGCAATATATAAAAATAACCTAGAAAAAGAAAAAGTAGCATTTAAAATATTTAAAGAGAAGATTATTGCTTTTAATTTAAATATGAAATTAATCGATGTTGAATATACATTTGACAATCAAAAATTATTATTTTATTTTACAGCAGAGCAACGGGTTGATTTTCGAGAATTAGTAAAAGATTTAGCCACAATATTTAAAACTCGAATAGAATTAAGACAAATCGGTGTACGTGATGAAACAAAACATTGTGGTGGAATTGGAATATGTGGCCGTAACTTGTGTTGCAACTCATTTTTAAATGATTTTCATACAGTATCCATAAAAATGGCTAAAGATCAAAATCTATCCTTAAATCCTGTAAAAATTTCTGGTATTTGTGGTCGACTAATGTGTTGTTTGGAGTATGAAAACGAAACATATATTCAAATTAAAAATCAACTTCCAGAAATATCCGATATAGTATTAACTCCAAATGGTGAAGGCGAAGTGTTATCCGTCAATGTTTTACGAGAACAAGTAAAAGTTTCTATACCAAACGAAAAGGATATAAAAGAAGCCTTTATATTTAAATTAGAAGATATAAAATTGAAAGGAACATGTGCTAAATGTCCTTGTCCGGTTCATAAAAAACTAGACGAGCAAAATAATTCGGCTAATTCGGAAAAACCTAATTATGCTGATGAGCACCAAAGTAAAACTGATGATAAAAATACACGATCATGAACGTTTAGATGATATTCAAAGAGCTGGCTATAAAATAATACAAGATCCTACCAAATTTTGCTTCGGCATTGATGCTGTCTTACTTGCACATTTCATATCCGGATTTAAATCCAACTTTAAAGTATTAGATATAGGTACCGGAACCGGAATAATACCGCTATTACTTTACGCTATACATGGCCATGGAACTTTTTTAGGCATTGATATTCAGTCGGACATGGTTGAGATGGCCCGCCGAACAATGGAATTAAACAATCTAACAACAAATATAATAGATATACAATGTCAAGACATTAAAGATTTTGCGCAAAACTTTTCTCCAGAAAGTTTTAATATTATTACATGTAATCCACCGTACATCAAATATAATGCTGGCCTACAAAATGATGCAGTCGCTAAAACTATTTCCCGCCATGAAGTGGCCTGTACACTAGAAGACATCATACAAGCTTCTTATTTTATTTTGAAAGACAAAGGTCAATTATTTTTCATTCATCGAGCCAATAGATTAGTAGACATATTAAGTTTAATGCGTAAACATAAAATTGAGCCGAAACAAATTAGACTAGTATACCCTAAAATAAATAAAGAGCCTACTATGGTTTTAGTCCGTGGTTCTAAAAACAGCGGTCAGGAACTTCGTGTAGATCCGCCACTGATTGTATATAATGAAGACAATAGTTATACGGACGAAATATGTACTTTATATAAAAAATAATTTTATAAGCTGTCAAGGGTAAAAAAAACAATAAAATAAAAATAACATATACAGAAAGGAAAAAATTATGAAAAAATTGCTAATAATAGAAGTAATATTATTTTTTTCCATATATTTCATTTGGAAAATGTTTGTTTTAACCATTAGCCAACATATTGTTAGCGCCCTTGTAGTTGCTATAGTTTTTATAATTTGCCGCCTATTTGAAAAAAGTAAAGAGAAAATAATCGCATATTATTTTAAAAAAAGTCAGAAAACGAGTATATTTTTTTATCTCACGAGATATACTAAGCTCATAGGTTATATACCATCTCACAAAAAAGAAATGAGCATAAATGTACAGCTAGGAATTGAACTTTGTCGATTGGTCCTCCAAAGTGTGGTCGTTGCCATATTCTTAAGTCAGATAGTATTTGTTCCTATAAATATAATTGAAAACAGCATATCAATAACAATCGGGATTGTATTTTACGTTTTATGTTGTGAAAGTCTTCTTATTTTACCATTTTTAATGCTAAAAGAGTTGAAAATGAAAAATATTAGGATTATTTTAAAATAAAATGCTAAATAATATTGATTTTTATTACAAGATGTGTTATTCTATTTACGGAGTTAAAATATTGGAATTAAGAACGAAATATTGGCCTGTTTACTAAAAATTCTAGACCGAGTTACGTTTTATTAAGGGCAGTGTTTTAGCAGTAAAATTAAAGGAGGCCTAGTTTAAATGACAGGTAAAGTAAAATGGTTTAACCCAGAAAAAGGATTTGGATTCATCGAGAGAGAAGACGGCGACGATGTTTTCGTTCATTTCACAGCTATTCAATCTGAAGGATTTAAAACTCTTGAAGAGGGTCAAGAAGTTGAATTTGAAATTACAGAAGGAAACAGAGGACCACAAGCGTCTAATGTTATTAGAAAGTAATTTTGGAGAAGCCTATTTTATATAGGCTCTTTTTTTGATATATTTATATATTTACATATCTACAATAGTCATTTTCACGTTTTTTACTCAAAATTTATTTTAAAATTCTCTATTATTGCCAAACTTTTGTTTCTATATACTTATATAACGTTGGCACCATTGCTCCTGTAGCCCCACCGGTTTCATACTCACTTAACTTACCTGGATAAAAATCAGTCCCTGCTATATCCAAATGCACCCATGGAATTTTTTCTACAAAATGTTCTATAAATGTAGCTCCTATTATCGCTCCAGCTGTCGGTCCTCCAATATTTTGTATATCTGCTACTTGACTTACTAACTTTTCTTTGTATTCATCATCTAATGGTAGTCGCCAAATTTTTTCTCCCATTTCTTTTGCTGCAACACTTATTTCTTTGGCTAATTTCGCGTTATTAGAAAATATCCCCGTATATACGTTTCCAAATGTGCTCACTATAGATCCTGTTAAAGTGGCCAAATCTATTATCTCATCAACCTTTTCATTTCTCACTGCATATGTTATTGCATCGGCTAATATTAGTCTTCCTTCAGCATCGACATTTAATATTTCTACGGTCTTTCCATTCATGCTCGTTATAACGTCTCCTGGTATTAAACTACTATTCGATAATCTGTTTTCACATAACGGCATTATGGCTGTAACATTTATTTTTAATTTGTTTCTTGCTATCACATGCATTATTCCTACAACTGTCGCAGCTCCGGCCATGTCGTCTTTAGTATATTTTAAACCTTCTGCTGTTTTTAAATTATACCCGCCTGTATCCACCGTTATTCCTTTGCCTACTAACCCTATCTTTTTGGGCGAACTTGGATCGCCAGTGTATCTAACTACTACTAGTTTTTGCTCGTTTGCACTACTATTGCCTATTGCATTAATTAAATTCATCTTTAATTTTTCTATTCTAGCTTTGTCTAGTATCTCAACTTCACATCCAACGTTAGTTAATGTATATTTGATTTTTTTCGATAAAATTTCTGGTGTTAACTTGTTTCCTGGCATATTCGTCCAATTTTTCGTCAATAGCATGCCTTTTACTATATTCTTTTTACGCTCCCATTCTTCCTCATCTATACTACCATCGTCTATTATGGATATGTTTACTGCTTTACTACTTGATTTTTGATGATATCCTTTATATTTATAAGTGCCTAGCTCTGCACCAACTATTACTTCAAAATATTTATCTGCTAAAATTTCGCCTAACTCAATGTCTATTTCATATAAATTCAATGACTTGATTATATTAATTCCTTTTGCTACTGCATTCTTTATCTTTTTGGATGTCAAATTTTTTTGTTTACCTAACGATACACTAATTATTAATTGCTCATCTTTCATAGATTGTATAACTTTTTCTTTCTCAAAATGAAATTTTAGCTTTACTGATTTTTTATTTTTCGTCCAATTTACCATATTAGTTATCTCCTTAATATAAAATAAATATTTTTAACTATTTACAAAACTTTAATTCGGGTATATTAATATACTATGTTGTTCATCCTAATATATTCATAAGCATAATTTATAATAAAATATTTTTTGAATAAAAAAAAGCAACCTCTATTGCTAAAGGCCACATTTTTTAGAATAATTTTTTTATTTGAAAAGATACATAAATTATTTATTACATTTATCCAACATGATTTTTTAATTTTTCAGTTTGGTCAAAAGTGGTCAAAGTAGAAATTATTTCTTCCAAATCACCATCTAATACTTGTTCTAATTTATGAAGAGTCAATCCAACTCTATGATCTGTCACACGGCCTTGTGGAAAATTATAAGTCCTAATTCTTTCACTTCTATCACCTGTTCCAACTTGAGATTTTTTCTCAGCAGCGATAAGTGCCTTTTGCTTACTTAATTCTAATTCATAAAGTTTGGCCCGTAAAACCTTCATAGCCTTATCTTTATTTTTAAGCTGAGACTTCTCATCTTGGCAAGAAACGACTATACCAGTTGGCAAGTGTGTAATTCTAACCGCTGAGTCGGTGGTGTTAACACTTTGGCCACCATTCCCAGAAGATCTAAAAACATCTACCTTAACATCGTTCGGATTCACTTCTACATCCACTTCCTCGGCCTCGGGCATTATGGCTACGGTAACAGTAGAAGTGTGAATGCGACCACTAGATTCTGTATCCGGGACACGTTGAACTCGATGAACTCCACTTTCATATTTAAGACGTGAGTAGGCTCCATCACCTTTTAGCATGAAGATAGCTTCTTTAAATCCACCGATCCCATTTTCATTTATATCCATTAATTCGGTTTTCCATTTAGATCTTTCGGCAAATCTATTGTACATCCTATATAAATCTGCTGCGAACAATGCGGCTTCATCGCCACCGGCTCCACCTCTTATTTCAACTATAACATTTTTGTCGTCATTCGGATCTTTCGGCAACAATAAAATCTTTAGCTCCTCTTCCAATGGTTCTACTCGTTTCTTATTATCGGCCAATTCTTCCTTCACTAGAGCTAACATTTCGTCATCCAACTTCTCTTCTAGCATAAGTAACGAATCATCTATTGCACTTAAAACGGTCTTGTATTCCTTATATTTTTCTACAATCGGCGATAATGTACTCATCTCTTTCATAAGGCTACGCCATGTATTTTGATTCGCTATTACATTCGGTTCGTTAACTTTAGCACTTATATTTTCAAACTTTGTTACTAATTCTTCGATTTGATCGAACATTTGCAAAACTCCTTAATTATAATTTTAATATTGCTTCCACTACATTTTATTATACCTTAATATATTCAAATATTTTGTCCACTAATTCTCTTCCTATCTCAATATTTCCAATGTCATTTGGATGCATCAAATCTGTACTTAGGCCAGTTATATCTTTTCAAATTTCTTCACCACGTATATTAATAAACATTTTTATAGCTACATGTTTTACATATTTCTTCTAAATCATCTCTATATTCTTTTGGATTCGATACTATTTTTTTATCCTGTCCAAGGATCTTTTAACAAATTTATTCCACACCTTTCGTCGCTATGATTACTCTATGCTTATTATTATAATCACAAATTAATTGTATATTCTCATATTGGTTACCTTTTAGAATTTTCATAACTTTTTCGCCTTGGTCATAACCTATTTCTAAAGCTAATATTCCATCATTTTTTAAATATTGTTTAGCTTCTTTCGCTATAATCCGATAAAAAGTAAGTCCATCCGAATTATCTGTCAAAGCAATATTCGGTTCGAACAAGCCTACTTCCGGCGCTAACGTTTTCATCTCATCTTTTGATATATAAGGTGGATTAGATACTATAAAATCATATTGTATTTTTTTTATATTTTCAAATAAGTCACTTTCAACCAAACTTATTCGGTCCGAACATTCATTTAAGATAGCATTTTTTTCCGTAATCTCTAATGCCTCCCTAGAAATGTCAGAAGCTGTCATCTTTAAATTTTTCATAAAGTGTAATAATGATATCGCTATACATCCAGATCCTACACCTATTTCTAGTGCATTAGGTTGTGACCCAAAATCCATATCCAGTAATTGTTCTACGATTAATTCTGTATCCTGGCGTGGAATTAACACATTTCTATCTACATAAAACGGTAATCCCATAAATTCTTGATACGATGTTATATATTGCAACGGCTCATGATTTTTTCTTCTTTCTATACAATCAAAAAATTGTGCTACTATATTTTCTTCTATTAATTTGTCAGAATTTTTAATAAGCGTATGTCGATTACAGCCTAATAAATCCATTAATAATAATCTCGAATCTAAACCTGCATTGTCTATTTTATTTTCCTCTAATATTTTTGTCCCATATGCTATGACTTCTCTAACTGTTGGCATTTGTCATGTTTTCCCTTTCTATTATTTATCCCTATACTTAAAACAAAACTATCATCTCAAGGGTTTTTGCTTATCCAAAAAATGATAGTTTAGATGTTTTTATAAAATTATTCTATCGCTTTTATTCAGCTTTAACAAAAATGGCTACTTAACTTTTAGTTGTTTTGTTAACCAGTTTATTCTCTCACTTTTATTCAGTTTTAACAACGATGGCTACTTCACTTTTAGTTGCTCACCACTTTATCCTCTCGCTTTAATACAGCTTGAACTGCGGCGATGGCCACTTCTATTTGTGAGTCATCCGGCTCTAACGTAGTAAATTCACGCTGTAGCCACATTCCTGGCTTGCTAACAAAATTTGCTAATTTATTTTCAGGATTTTTTCTTGCCCATCTTATTAATTCATATGATATACCCGAAATTATTGGGACCATTATTATTCTTATTGCTGTTCTTAACCATATATTATTTGTTGAAAATACGCTAAATACTAAAATACTCACAATCATTACTATAAATAAAAAGCTAGTCCCACAACTTTTGTGTAATCTCGTACATCCTCTTACGTTTTCTACTGTTAGCTCTTTCTCTTGTTCTAAACAATTTATTGTTTTATGTTCTGCTCCATGATATTCAAACGTTCTTTTTATATCTTTCATATTAGCTACAGATTTCATGTATATTAAAAATATAGTGATCCTTATAGCCCCTTCTATTAAGTTCAGCACAAAAGACGACGGAATCCATTGTCTAAAGAGTTGACTTAACCACATAGGTAACAGCATAAAAATTATGATAGACAGAGCAAAAGAAAAAGCTAATGTCATCCCCATCAAAAATTTTTCACCTTTTTTACCAAATTTAGTTCTAAGCCATACCTCAAATTTACTCTCTTCTTCTAAATCATCGGCCCCAAATATATCGGCTGAATATGTTAAGGTTTTTGTACCTATTATCAACGATTCCGCAAACACAATCATACCTCTTATTATTGGACTCCTAAAAATAGCATGTTTATTTAGTAAACTGCTACTTTTTTGTGTATCTATAGCTATTGTTTTGTCCAGTTTACGCACAGCTACCGAGTAATAATGTTTACTCTTCATCATTACTCCTTCAATAACTGCTTGTCCACCAATATCTGTTCTCATCGGTCCCCTCCAAATCATGGAAGTAGTATGTAAAATTTCTACTTCCTACTAAATATTATTTCTATATAAAAAGAGGCTGAGTGTAAATTCTCAACCTCCGGCCAGGTATTAGGCATTATATCGTTTATTGAACTTGTCAATTCTACCCTTAGCTTGAGCAGAACGCTGCTTACCTGTATAAAACGGATGGCATTTTGAACAAACCTCTACCTTAATGTTTTCTTTAGTAGATCTAGTTTGAAAACTATTGCCACAGTTACAAGTTATCGTAAGCTCCTCGTATTTTGGTTGAATTTCTGCATTCATGTTGTCACCTCTTTCATATACGCACTATATTATAGCATGTCCAAAATAATTTTACAAGGGTTATTGAGAAGTTTTTTAACTAATTGTATACAATTAATTGTAATTGGCAATACTTTATCAAAAGTTATACAGTTAATTTATTATTGGATTTATCACTGAATTTATTATCATTGTAAGACTTTTATTATATCAATAAGGAATCAAATTATGCATATTCAAATTATAGAAAATAAAATAGCAGACTATATTGTTGCCAATGATTTACTTAAACCAAAGGATCATGTATTAGTAGCCGTTTCGGGTGGAGCCGATTCGATAATGTTAGTAGATTATTTAAATAGAAATAAAGCATCACTTTATATCCGTATTAGTATAGCTCATGTAAATCATAAAATGAGACAAGAAGCAGATATCGATATGAATTTTGTAAAAACCTTTGCAAAAAAACACAATATCACATATAATGTTTTAGAAATTGATGTTTGCTCATTTGCAAAATCTAGAAAACTTTCTTCCGAAGAAGCTGGTAGAACCGTCCGTTATAATTTTTTCGAATCTTTACCCCATGATAAAATTGCTACCGCCCACACCGCTAACGATCAGGCCGAAACTATTTTAATGCGCTTCTTACGTGGCTCGGATGTAAAAGGTTTATCTGGTATCCCTCCTAAACGAGATAGTATAATTCGTCCTATATTATGTCTTTCTAGAGATGAAGTTGAATTTTACTGCAATTTTTATAACTTAGACTTTAGAACCGACCATACAAATTTTTTAGAACTTTACACCAGAAACAAAATTCGCCTATCTCTTATACCATATATAACCAAAAATATAAATTCCAATATTGTGCATACATTAATTCAACATAGTAAATTATATAAGGAAGAAGAAGAATTTTTATTGGCCTACACAAAAAAATTATATGACAATATTATAATTAAAATTGGAAATTCATACGAAATTAATATAGAAAAATTTCAGTCTGAAATGCCTTATATCCAAAAAAAACTTTTATCTTTTGTTATATCCTCTCTAAAAAATTCTTCTTACAATATATCTACGACTCATTTAAATTATGCTATCTCTTTACTGCATAAACAAAGCGGAAAATGTATAGATCTCCCGGATAACGTAAAAATTCTTAGAACGCAAGACTTTTTAGTAGTATATTTAGGTTCCGCAACATATAATCAATCATCACTAGATTTACACCTAGGCGATAATTTTTTCTTGAATTATATTATTAGACTTACTCTTATTAACAATTTTTCAAAAATTTCTACAAATAACTATACTAAATATATTGATTATGATAAAATAAATAGTGGCTTAAAAGTAAGGACTAAACAAATAGGGGATCGAATGGGAAATAAAAAATTAAAAAAAATTTTTGTAGATGATAAAATTCCTCTTAATATTCGAAATAACATCCCTATAATAGTTGATGGTAATGACGTAGTATGTATTTTATGTAATTCTAGATTAAATGCAAATTACTATATAACCGAAGAAACAAAAAAGTTACTAAAGATAAAATTTATTTTAGGAGGCCCACATGTCTGATATACTGATCGAGACACTAATTAGCGAAGAAGAAATTACAAGACGTATTAAAGAAATTGGACAACAAATTTCAAACGATTATAAGGGAAAAGAAATTTTACTGCTATGTGTATTAAAAGGTGGTGTGATGTTTATGACCGAACTTTCCAAACATATCAGTATTCCTTTAAAAATGGATTTTATGTCAGTATCTAGTTACGGAAACGAAGTCGTAAGTACTGGAGTAGTAAAAATTTTAAAAGACCTAGATGAACCTATAAACGATAAACATATCATAATTGTTGAAGATATAATAGATTCTGGCCAAACTCTAAGCTACTTAAAACAGCTTTTAGAAGGACGAGATCCTAAAAGCATAAAAATTTGCACACTACTTGATAAGCCACAAACTAGAAAAGTAGAGGTAAATATAGACTATGTAGGTTTTTGTATTCCAGATGAATTTGTAGTAGGTTATGGCTTAGATTATCAGCAAAAATATCGTAATCTACCCTATATTGCTAAAGTAAGAAAGGAGTATATGTAACTTGAATAAGAAACCAAGAAGCAGTTTTATACTTTATTTGGTTATTATAGGCATACTATTTATAGCTATGTTTTTAACAAATAGTACGTCTATGCACAATATGCCACAAGCGTTAACTCTTAGTGATTTAATCTTAAACATTGAATCCGGAAATGTTAGTGAGATGGTTGTAGAAGAAGCCGGAGACATAGTATACGTAACCGTGAAATTAAATGGTGCACAAAACTCAACGGTGTTACCATTAAATAGTGAATCTTTTAACGACTATCTATTTTCATTACCAAGCGAATATTTAGAAAGTATCAAAATAATACCAACAGAACAACAAGCAAACATGTTTTTCCCTATATTACAAATAATTATGTTAGTTGGTATGTTTATCTTTATAATGGTATTTTTTGTTCAAAACATGCACGGTGGCGGTGGCGGACGAATGATGAGTTTTGGCAAAAGCAAAGCTAAAATGTCACTAGATGAAAAAGGAAAAATATCTTTTAAAGATGTTGCTGGATTAGAAGAGGAAAAAGAAGAAGTAACAGAACTAGTAGACTTTTTAAAAAATTCTGCTAAATATACACAAGTCGGCGCAAAAATACCTAGAGGCGTATTATTAGTAGGACCTCCGGGAACCGGTAAAACGCTATTAGCCAAAGCTGTAGCCGGAGAAGCTGGGGTACCATTCTTTAGTATATCCGGTTCAGACTTCGTAGAAATGTTTGTCGGCGTTGGCGCATCAAGAGTAAGAGATTTATTTGATCAAGCTAAAAAGAATGCTCCATCAATAATTTTCATAGACGAAATCGATGCTGTCGGCCGTAAAAGAGGTGCCGGCCTTGGTGGAGGACATGACGAACGAGAGCAAACATTAAACCAGTTACTTGTAGAAATGGATGGCTTCGGAATAAATGAAGGTGTCATCGTAATGGCTGCTACAAACCGTTCCGACGTATTAGATCCGGCCTTACTAAGACCAGGTCGATTCGATAGACAGGTCATTGTCGGTCGTCCTGATGTTAACGGAAGAGAATCAATTTTAAAAGTTCATGCAAAAGGCAAGCCTTTAAACGAAGATATAGACCTAAAAGTTATAGCTAGAACAACCTCTGGATTCACAGGTGCGGACTTAGCCAACTTAATGAATGAAGCAGCACTTTTAACAGCACGCCATAATAAACGTGCTATAGATATGGAAGAAGTACAAAAAGCCTTTATTAAAATTACAGTTGGTACAGAAAAGAAAAGTAATTTAGTTACTCCTAAAGAAAAAAAGATTACTGCCTATCATGAGGTCGGACATGCGATATTGCATGAAATACTAGAAGATTTGGATTCCGTCCACAGTGTATCCATCATTCCAACCGGCTTTGCTGGAGGATATACCATGTCTTTACCTAGTGAAGATAAAATGTATCTAACCAAATCTAGAATGATAAATCAAATAATATCTCTTCTAGGTGGTAGGGCTGCCGAGTATCTAGTATTCAACGATATAACAACCGGCGCATCCAACGACATAGAACGATCCACTCAAATTGCTAGAGATATGGTTACAAAATATGGTATGAGTGACCTCGGTCCGATAAAATACGGTGATGAACAAGGTGAAGTATTTTTAGGTAGGGATTTTAATCATACTAGAAATTACAGCGAAAACGTTGCTACGAAAATAGACGAATATATCAAAAATATAGTAGAGGCAGCCTATGCTCAATCTTTAGAATTATTAAAAAAACATATGCCTACTCTTATCCATGCATCTGAAATTTTAATTAAAAAAGAAAAAATATCTGGAAACGAATTCAGAAAGCTTATGAAAGGCGAAGAGATTGATATAGATAATCTCGACAATGTAAGTGTTTTTGAAATGAGTGAACAGTTAAGAAAAAATGATACCCCAGACGATAACGATAATCATCGCTTTACTTTAAATAAAGAAGTTGATATTGCACCCGAAGATGAACTAGAATAAGACAACGATTTCAATTTTTAAAAAGCAGGGGCTATCGCATTAACAACCCCAAAAATCAGAAAACGAGCGCCCCAAAAAGGTTAGCTCGTTTTTTCGTTTCATAATTTCCCTTCAGTCTATTTCGTAACATTGCGCTCCTCTGCCTTGACAAAATTGCAGTATGGTGGCACTTCCCGTCCCAGATGACAGGAAAAGCTGATCCCACATTTTGCAAATTCATAAAATTTTCCATGGTAATCATGAAAAATAGCCTTGAAAACATAGCCATATAATAGAAGCTACGCATTCGAATTCGGATCTAGCTACTAACTCTCAATCAGTTTCGCTGACAGGGGCTGTCGCACTAACAATCCTCTAATCGACAGGCTAAGTTCCGAGTGCTTTGGATTCCAAAATACGGCTTAACCCCTCTCTTTTTTTTCTTAATTAAATTCTTAAGTTCCCGGCTATGATCCTGGAAGAAGAGCCTAGCCTTTTATTCCAGGAGATGCTACACCTTCTATCAAATGTTTTTGGGCTATTAAATACACGATTTATATGTAAATATTTTTGATTTATACTTCATTTGTACCATTGCTCTTAGTCTTCAAACTTAAAACACCTTTGGATAATTTTTTTATTCCAAATTCATTTGACAAGTAGGCTCAATATGTTATAATATAACTAATAATTAAATTTTGGGGGTACATAATGCATATAGGAAAATTTTTATTAAAAACCATCTTATTAGCTTCTATAGTAGGAAGCTTGGCCGGCTGTGGCGAAGACTCTTCTGATAATCGTGGTGCTGGCGGATCCGAAGATATTTATACAGAAGTAGGTACATATCCGATCGTAAAAGAGGGTGTTGATTTATCGTTTACGGCTTTTGCGCCGTTATTAACCAATATCACTACATACGCATACGATACAAATTTATTTACAAAGCATTTTCAAGATTTAACTGGTGTCGAGATAGAGTGGGTTGAAGTTACCTCAGCAGACAGAAAACAGAAATTCAATGTTATGATGACCGGCGGCGATTACACCGATGTAATATTAGAAATGAGCAATACCTTATCGGAGCTATCATTATACGGCTCCCAAGGAATATTTATACCACTAAATGATTTGATAGAAAAGTACATGCCAAATTTACAATCAGTGTTAGCTAAAAATCCGCAAGTAGTTGATGCATGGACAGCGACCGACGGCAACATGTACGCTTTACCAAAAATAGTAGGCAGCTTAAATAACCAAGTTGGTAACAAAATGTGGATGAACCAAGTATGGCTAGACAACTTAGGATTAGAAGTACCTAAAACAATAGATGAATTTTACAATGTTTTAAAAGCCTTCAAAGAACAAGATGCTAACGGAAACGGTGATCCAAACGACGAAATCCCTCTAACTGGATCTTATAAAGCATGGGCCGGCGACATAACCATGTTCATAGGCAATATGTTTCAGCCGATGTCCAGCTCTTGTAAATTTTTAAATTTAGACGAGGACGGAAAAATATTTTATGCTAAAGCAACCGATGAGTGGAAGGAAGCATTAAAATTTATGAATAAGCTTTATAACGAAGGCTTATTTGACGATATGTATTTTTCACAAACAACTGATCAGCTAATCAAATTAGCCTCAAACCCGGACGCAGCTGTTGTTGGGACCACGGTCGGTGGATCCGTAACCGTATTTGCCAACACAACAAATCATGAAAGATGGGGCCAGTATACTTGGGTACCTCCGATAGAAGGACCAACCGGGTTGATTTCTACAGCGCATACTCCGGACTTAGGCCGCGCCGTGCTGTCCATAACTAATAAATGCGAAGACCCTATAGCCGTAGTTCGAATGTTCGATTACATGTATACTCCTGAAGCTACTTTCGAAAACGAATACGGCTTAGAAGGTTCTGGTCGATATCGATTAGCTCCTGAAGGGACAAAAAATTATGTGGGCGGACCGGCCGAGGTTATTAATTTGTCGGCCGATGCTGCGAAAGACGTTAGCTGGGGTGGCCTCGGCCCTTCTTATCACGACGAAGACTGGGTTCTCATGTTCGGTGTTAGCGATAAGCCGGCTGAAGAAGTTGGCTTCTTGCTGTTTACAGCCGGTCAAGATTATATCGATTACGCTCAAGATATCAATACTATGGTCCCATCCTTGGCCTTCGATATAGATGATTCACGCATCTTAGTAGATGTAGAAACAAACTTAGGTATGTATATAGACCAAATTACCGCAGACTTCATAACCGGTAAAGTTGATATAGAAAAAGGTTGGGCAGATTATTTAGCCATGCTAGACAACATAGGTATGACCGAGTATATTGAAATACATCAAAAAGTATTAGACGAGAAATTATCTAAATAAAATAATTATCCTCTACTTGCATGGTAGAGGATTTTTTTAGCATAGAAAAAGGTTGGGCGGATTATTTAACCGTGTTAGATCCCGTCTATATGTGATTACAGAGTAACCACTCCAGAAGGACCCCTCAGTCAGTTGCGCTGACAGCTCCCCCTGAAAGAGGAGCAGGGTACCCGCACTTTTAGTTATCTTCGCCGAAAGATTCTTAAGTTCCCGGCTATACCCCTGGAAGGGGAGCAGGGGCCAACTTAGATATTGTTCCTACTTCTCTGAAGTTTACAGAGCGACAACCTCTTTTTTGGCCAATTTCTAAAATTTAGTAGTAGAACAATTAAGGAATATATAGTATAATTTTAAGGATGAAAGAATGCATACATAAAAATCTCTATCATTATATATTTATAATTGTTGAAAGTTCCGTCTTCTCTATCCTGGATAGAGGCTAAGTGCGTCGATCTTTCAATCAAATCACTACCTTTTAAATTAAAGGAAAAAAGGAGATAAAAATAATGGCTCAAATATTTTGGGGATACCTAGTCATATTATTAAGCTTTAAAATAAATTCTATAGAATTATTACCTGAGTTTTTAGGATACTTCTTCATTATGAAAGGTGCAATTTTTTTAAGTAACAAAGTAAACAAATTTGCTGATGTAAAAACATGGGCAGCCGGACTATCAATAATACATTTAGTTTTATTTGTAAATAGTCTATTTATTGGATTCTATCTTGGCTCCACCATAAGTTATACGGTATCCGTATTGTTGCAGGGAGCATTTTTTTATGTGACCTATTTAATTATCATAGCTATGAAAGACTTAGAACTTAGTATCGGTCAAACTTTATGTATAGATCGCTTGCTACCTTATTTTAAAATAATGATCGCCGTCTATGTAACACTCGAGTTTACAAATGAAGCGTTAGTACGTATTTTTTCTTCGTTTGTAATCCTCCCTATGCTAGTCTTAATCTTAATAGTAGCCAAATTCCTATATATAATGTTGTTTATAATAACATTATATAAGGCTAATGTTATATACGAAAGCTACATTAAAAGTTTGTAAAAAGAAAAGGTTAGGGAAAGTCTACATTGACACCTTCCTAACCTCTCAGTCAGCCTTGCTTGCTATTATTAACTTTTCTCAAATTCTGTACAATCTCAATATCCAATCCTGTTTTCAATGCAATGACTTCATCTCCTAATACATCTAATAAAGCGATTGCTATTTCTATTTTTTTCTTACCTTCTTTTATACCTTCTTTTATACCTTCTTGTCGTGCTTTATTTAATGCACTGTTTTCTTCAAGGAACATCCTAAACCTTGCAAAATATGTGTTTCTCATTATCTCATCTTCACTTAGTTCTGTTAATACGTCCAAGGCTTTATCTATTGTACTTCCTAATTCTTTGGTCTTAGCTAAATCTGGATTGTCGATAAATATCAACCAATTTATCAATTCTTGTGAATCGTTTGTTTTATTTATATTTCTAAAATCTAATTTACTTAATTCTATAAAATGTAATTCTTCTAAAATTTCATTCTGCTTTTCATAATTTATTTTGTGCTCTTCATCATATAAAGTAAATTTATGATGTATATGTTCATCATCAAATATTTTAGTGGTTAATATATTTATGCATACTGCACCTGTCAAATCGCTAATCCATTCGCCTTGTTTTAAATCTACGCTGTAATTTTTTCCCCAATAATATAAACTTCTTTTTCGTATATCATATTTATCTCTAATGTGTATTTCTACATTTACTTTTACTCCGTTAGATAATATGACGTTAATATCTAAGATTGAATGTTTATCCTCTATATATTCTTTTACCGTGTTTAAACATTCTAAATTTATTATTGGTGTTTTATATTTTAATACTGCATTCAAAAAATCGATTAATAAATCTTTATTCTTTTCATCTCCAAATATTTCTTTGAATATAAAATCCATTGTTGGTCTTAGTAATTCCATTTTATGTTACCTTTCTATTTTTTAGTTTAAGCATAACATAAACAAACCTTAGATTCAACATCCGAACTATTTTTTATTGGCTTTTCTCAAATTTCGTATACTTTCAATATCTAGTCCTGTTTTTAATGCAATCACATCATCTTCTAATAAGTCTAAGAAAGCGATTGCTGTTTTTTCTATACCCTTTTGCATACCTTCTTCTATGCCCTCTTTTCTGCCTTCTTCTCTGCTATCTTTTCTGGCTTTATTTAATGCACTATTTTCTTCCATTAATATCCTATGCCTTTCAAAATATGTTTTTCTTACTTTTTCGTCTCCACTTAGTTCTGTTAATATATCCATGGCTTTATTTATTGGTCCGCCTAATTTTTTGGCTTTAGCTGAATTAGGATCTTTATTTAAAAAATCGATTAATGTATCTTTATTTTTTTCATCTCCAAATATTTTTTTAAAGATAAAATCCATTGTGGGGCTTAGTAGTTCCATCGTATGTCACCTTTCTATTTTTTAGTTTAACCGTAACATAAACAAGCCTTGGATTCAACACCCAACCCCTCAGTCAGCTAACGCCGACAGCTCCTCTAAAAGAGGAGCCTATTTAAGATTGGATGAAAATAACACACTTTCGCAGGTCAATCTCCAATCTCTTTATTCGTCTATTTATAGCTTATTCTATTTCTTCAAAGGTTAATGTTATGTCCTTTATAACCGGCGTATTAAAGTTATACAGTTCGCCATCCAAATACCATGTCTCGAATATATGTTCATTTTCTTCTATTCCTAATTCTTCATTCGTTAATGGCCTAGCCTTAGAATACTGCTTAACTTCTTTAGTATGGATCGTATCCTCATCCACAAAGTATGTTACATCATAGACCTCGAGCTGTTCTGGTCTTTCCGGCGCTCCGCCGATAAATCCTTTATAAAATCCGCCTGCACTGCTTGTTAACCATAAGATATTCGGATCCGCTAAATCGAATTCTACATCGTAAACTTCTATCGCATTTCCTATTCCCTTGTTTATTCTTTCCCAATTTGCCCCTTCATCTGTTGATAAATACACTCCAGCGCTATATGTCATCGATCCGGCTGAATCGTCTTTCGTTATTATCATTATTCTGTTCTCGTTGAATGGGTCCACTTTTACCGTAACTACGATTGCTTGATCAAATATTTTTCTCCATTCATTTCCTTCTGCATTGCCTACCCATAATCCGCCATTTTCTATTCCTGTAGTCTCGTTTCCGCCGGCTACATATATTTTATCGCTACTTGCTGTTACCATGTTCACTTGCGGTATCTCCGGAAAACTTTCTACCCTTGCAAAACTATCTCCAGAATTTTCTGACTTGTATAATCCGCCCATGGTCTTTAATGATATCCTATCGAAATATCCATTCTCTTGGCCACCAATTTTTTCTATTCTTAATATAATCGATGTATCATCCGATTTGGTTTTAAACGCTACCCCTTTTGCTAAGGCTATAGTTTCACTCACTATTTCTTCGCCCAATAACTCGCCATTTAATGTTTCTACACTTATTTTTAACAAGTTACCTTCATCTACTGACGTAAAACCGGATATATAGTAATCCATGTTAGGCTTTAAACCAGTGATTTCTCTATGCATGGTTGCGTCCTCACCAGTTAATATAGCACACCACTGGTTGGCCGGATTAGTTCCAAATCTCGTTCCTTCGCCCATTCTCCACAAGTCATAACCTTCTGGTTTATCTATTGTTATCGGATTACCGGCTGATGACGCTGCATAAATAGTCTTATAATCGTTAGTATTTATTTCTGGTCCAAATTCTAAGTCAAATACATCGGCTGTTCCCGGCAACCCAGTTGTAGAAACAGTCCAATTATAACCACCGTCTGTACTTTTATAAACACCGTTAAATTGCGTGCCATGTAATGGAGGTACTTCGTTAACATTGGTTGCGGTCACTGCGAAATACATGTTATCTGGATTTATTGGATCTATAATTAATCCTTTTTGAATTACTTTCACGTATATATCTGGTGTTACAAAAATTTTAGAAATGCTTTCCCATGTGTGCCCTGCATCGCTTGATCTATACAACTCGCCTTGGCCACCTTGTCGCAACATTAAAGAATACATTGTATTGATGTCGTGTGGATGTATCGCAATCATGGATATGTTTTCAGGTGAATGTTCCAAATTTATCATTGCTTCTTTATCGCTATAATAATATTCTTCGAATCCATCTACCTTTTTAAATAATCTATTTTCGCCTGCTACCATGTACATTAAATTCGGGTCTCTCTCATCTACTATGATTTGCTTTCCAGGTAAATTGCTGGCCCCTGTACCGGACCAAGCACCGTTTGGTAGCTGTACCGAATCCATGTTTTGCCAGTATTCTCCGCCATCTACTGTTTTATATAGAGATCTATATAAGGCAAATGTTTCGCCTTTGCTATTTATATCTAAATCTCTCATCCCTTGGTTAGCATATAGATCTATTCCAAACTCGTAGTTATAATGATCCGGCTGTACATTTTTACCCATAGGCTGATTTCTGCTATCCCAATATTCTGACGGATACTCCCAGGACATACCACTTCTTGTAGCTACATACCAATGTTTTCCACCATCGTCCGTTGTAAATACATCTCCTATCAAAAATGAGGCGGACCATTTCCCATCATGAGATACATATATTTTATCTGGATTTGTTGGATCTACTTTTATCTGATCGTAGTTATGCATAATTTGTGTTGGCGTATTCGGTGCTAAATTCCATGCAGAGGTCCCTTCTATTACGGGTGAATTTGCAAAATATTTATTCATTCCAACATTTAGCCATATTCTCGGAAATCCATCACTTCCTCGGTATTCTATATTATTTGGCTCTAAGACATTTCTTACTAAATTATAATTTTCTTCTTGTAGCGCTGTTATGTTGATTCCTATGTTGCCCGAAATATTCTCCCAAGTTTCGCCTAGATCATGGCTTTTTAATATTCCGCCTGTGCTAGCGTAGCATTTTTTTATCGGATCCAAATGATACTGTACTTGATTTATTATATATAAAGTTAGTTTTCCTGTCTCTGGATCTCTATATATTTCTAAATCCATAACCAAATCTTCATCTTCACCGTTTGCTTTTTCTATAGTTTCGATCTTTTTCCAAGTGTTGCCCGCATCAATACTTTTGTATAATCCATACGTCGTTGTTGTAAACATCAGATTTGTATCGTCCGGATATATATAAATTTCACCAAACTCGGCCTTGCTATGAATGCCCGTATTGCTTAGCTTAGTCCATGTTTTTCCCCTATCCGTTGTTTTAAATAGCTGACCTGCGTTCCATGCGGGCGATTTTCCATGTGGCTTAACATCTGTTCTATAATTGTTTTTCGTATCCCAAAAATTTCCGCTTCCCGCAAACCATATCTCATCATTAGTCGGATCAACGACCAACGCTTCTATGTTACCATTATGTATGTTTTTGCTAAAACTTTTTCCACCATCCGTTGTCATTTTAATACCTTGCCAGTTCGATGCCATCCCAAAATTCGGATCTTGCCTAGAGAAATCCATCCCGTACGTTCTTATTGATCCCGGTGGTGTAGTCTGATCATGATCAAATACTGTCTCCCAGGTTAGGCCTCCATCGCCTGATCTGTAACCATTGCCCATGTCCGGAAAACTAAACATTATATTGTCGTCCGTCGGATGTATAAATGTTCCGTCCGAATCCCCTGCATTTCCAGGTGCAAATTGTACCCACTCTACATTTTCACTCGATTTTATATCTTCTCGGTTTAGCTTTTCAAAATATTCATTGATATATTCAAACTTTTCATTGGCCTCTACTTTGCTGGCCGCATATATATTGTTCCCTATCATTGATCCGAAAATTAACATGGCTGCTATAAATTTTTTATTCATTTAACTCCTCCTAATTAGCTGTATAATCTTTCCTGTTAAGCATAGCATGTTAGCCGAAGTATTGCAATTTGCATTTTTTCACTTATTTTTTTCCCATTTATCCAAAATAAATAGTACATAATACTAGCCGAATTGCTTTTATATGCTGAATTTATTTACATGGGCCTTTTTTATATTTATCAGGATCCTGAAATATTTCTACAAAAACAAAAAAATTCCAGCATTAACTGGAATCTAAAAATTATATAACTCTTGTATTCAATGCCCGCCCCATTCTATTTAAGATTGGATGAAAGTGTTACCTCAAAGATAATTAAATTTTCTTGTCAAATGCAATCTTTTCGCTATTGTCAAACCATATCTTTCCGCAATAAACAAAACCATTCTTCTTTAAAATATGCTGCATTTTTTTATTATCCGAATCTGTGTCAACTCTAAAATAGTGTACTCCTCTTAACTTACTAAACTCTTCTAACAATCGAAAAACTTTGTCCGCTAAATTCTTGCCTCGAGCATTATGCTTAAAGGCCATTCTATGCACTACCGTATAGGATTCATCATAATTCCATTTTCCCTTTAAATCCGTATATGCAGGTTCAGAATCAAAATCGATGCACAGATATCCTAAAATGTTTTCGTGATCTTTCACAAAATACCCTTTCTCATTTCTTAAATCATTCTTTATACATTCCTCGTCTGGATATCCATTTTGCCACTGATCAATTTTTTGTTCTCTCAAATGTTCTTTGGCCATATTAATAATTTCTATCGCTTTATCTAATTCATTTAGTTTTGCTTTTATTAATTCCATATATTTTTTACTCCTAATTTCATATTCATTTTTCAATCATTATACCATATTGAAATCAAAAATATTCTCAAATACTAAATTGTTCGAATAAAGTAAAGATCCAGAAATATTTTTACAACCTCTCCGGCCAGTCAACTAAAGCTGGACAGCCCCAACCTCTCAGTCAGCTTCGCTGACAGGGGCTGTCGCATTAAAGATTCCAAATATTAAATTCTGGATGACAGAAAAATGATGCAAACTTGCAAAATTTATAATTTACTTGAAAGCAACAAAAACTTGAATGCACGCTTTCTCCCTCCGTCAGCTAACGCTGACACCTCCCTCCCGGAGGGAGGCACCGCTTCCCCACAATTTGGTTTTCTATTGGAACTGTCGCCGAGAGTTGTTATTAGATGATGGAAACAGAATATTATCCTTCGTTTTTGAAATTAATACGACAATCTCCTATTTCTATTTCATCATGCGCAATAATATAGAGGCTAATTCAGCACGAGTTAAATATTTATCCGGACTCATTTCAGACTCACTCGTACCGGATAGCAGACCGATTTCTACGCAGTAATTAATGGCTGCTTTATAAGGAGAATTATTGATATCCGAGAAATTTTTTGTAGCGGTGGACTTTGGATAGGCTCCGTTAGTGGATTCAAAAATAATTTGAGCGAACAATCCTCTAGAAATTTTTCCAGTGGAGCCTAAATTAGAAATAGTTTTCAATGTTTCTGTACTCAGTTTAGAGGCCACACTTGCCATGCTATTAAATGCCCAATGGCCCTTATCGGTAATGAACTGCTCAACAGTGGATCTCGGATGCTCCATAGTATTTATGTTATTTAACAACAGAACTCTATCTAAGAAAACAAAAGTATCAGACACGACAATAGGACTTTCGACCCCGAACTTATCATAGATTTCACCAACCATATATCCTTTTTGAGTCGCTTCTGCAATGATACTATTGGCCCAGTGATCTTTTGGTACATCTACGAACTGTTTGGCTGGTGCCGGAATCAGCTTTACAGATTCGCTTATTTCCACACCGGCTTCTTTTAATATCGTTGGCATGGCGGCCATAGATAATATTTCCGTATTGGAGTAAGAATTACCTATTTTTTCGGTTAGCATATTTAAATCAATCGCTCCGTTTAGACTTGTATACGGCATGTTATTTTCTAAAGCATTTTGCAAACTTTCTTTTTGAGTAGCTGGTAAATTTGCTAATTTAGTTTTTGTATCCACAACGTTTTGTAGTGTAAGGTTGTAATTATGCAAAAATGTGTCAAAAGCTATAATCTCATCCGTACTCATCATATAAGTCAACGACATGTGTAACTGAATTTCTGTAACTTTTGGCAGAGTTATTGTTGGTTGCGTTACATTGTTAGATCCGCTTGATCCGCTACTAGATCCTGTGTTGTTATCATAATACCAACGATCGTCGTCGTCATCGTCGTCGTCCCAACGATCTTCTTCCTCCTCTTCGTAAATTTCTACTGTAATTTCCATTTCGGCTGTATTTCCGGCTTCATCTTTTGCTATATAAATAATGGTATATTCTTCTTCGTCGTCCGTATCAATCTCGTCAACTTCTTTTCCTCTTGAATTTTCAATAATTATTTCTATTTCTACATCTTTAGTTTTGTTATCTACAGCTGTGACTTCAGGCATGCTAAATCGGTCACCGACTTCAATATAAAAATGCTTTTTACCACTATATTTAAATACTGGTGCTTCTTTGTCCTCCTCGGCTATGACCTTTACAGTAATAACTAAGCTAGAGGAATTTAGTGCTTCATCAATCGCTGTGTAGGTTATTGTGTAGGTATCAATCTTGGATGTGTCCACACTTGACACTGTAACTCCGCTAGAATTTTTGATAACATTCGTAAGTTTAATGTTTGGCCCGGCCGAAACATTGTCTGTCGCTGTGACTTTTGGCATGGCGAAAGAGGCCCCTTGAGTTACAGTCAAAATTGTTTCTCCTGAATAGACTATTTTCGGTGCTGTACTGTCTGATCCCGGCTCCATCACTTTTACTGTAATAATTAAGCTGGCCGAATTTAGCGCTTCATCAATTGCTGTGTAAGTTATTGTGTAAGTATCAATCTTGGATGTATCCACACTTGGCACTGTAGCTCCGCTAGAATTGGTTATCACATTCGTAAGTTTAATGTTGACCCCGGCCGAAACATTATCGGTCGCTGTGACGTTTGGCATAACGAAAGTGGATCCTTGCATTACATTTAGCAGTGTTTCTCCGCTATAAATTATTTCCGGTGCGGTCGTATCTACTTCTGGCTCAGGTGAACCTTCACTAATTTTTACAAGGCTAAAATCGTCAAAATATAATTTTGCGTTATCGTACGTTCCGCTAGCATTATAATTTAAGCCCAATAATACGTTCTTAGCTGTGCCTGGGTTAGTCGGATTTTCTATCGTTGTAAATTCATAAGCTACTTCTTGCCAATCGGATACTCCTGTAATTGGTAGCACAACATTTCCTGTTGCTCCTAAAATACCCGTTTTCTCAAAAACTACAGCCGCTCCGATATTGTCCGCTGCTTTTTTTGCTTTTAAGGTTAATTTATACTTTTCGCCAGCCTCTAGACCGACTATATCATACTTAGTCGCAGTCATTTCGCCAGAATGTGTAAATTCTAGTACGTTATTTCCATCCAATTCTATAACATTTTTGCTAACTGGAGTACCCCACCAAGAGCCTAATTTACCAAAGAATGCTCCTTCAGTTCCATTGTCAAATCCCGGATCTAAATCTGCAAATAAATTTTCACCACCTACACTCGGTGGCGCAATAACTTTTACTGTAATGATTAAGCTAGCCGAATTTTGCGCTTCATCGATTGCTGTGTAAGTTATTGTGTAAGTATCAATCTTGGATGTATCCACACTTGGCACTGTAGCTCCGCTAGAATTGGTTATCACATTCGTAAGTTTAATGTTGGCCCCGGCCGAAACATTATCGGTCGCTGTGACGTTTGGCATGGCAAAAGTGGATCCTTGCATTACATTTAGAACTGTCTCGCCGTTATAAATTATTTCCGGTGCTGTAGTGTCTACTTCTGGCTCAGGTGTACCTTCGCTAATTTTTACGAGACTAAAATCGTCAAAATATAATTTTGCGTTATCGTACGTTTGTGAGCCATTATAATTTAAGCCGAATAATACATTCTTAGCTGTACCTGGATTATCTGGATTTTCTACCGTTGTAAATTCATGAGCTATTTCTTGCCAATCAGCTACCCCTGTAATTTTTAGCACAACATTTCCTGGTGTACCTATACCCATTTTATCAAAAACTATAGCTGCCCCGAGATTGTCTGCTGCCTTCTTTGCTTTTAAAGTTAATTTATACTTTTCGCCAACCTCTAGCCCACCTATATCATACTTAATCGAAGTCATTTTGCCAGAATGCGTGAGTTCTAGTACGTTATTTCCATCTAAATCTATGACATTTCTACTGGCTTCTACATCGCCCCACCAAAATCCTAATTTACCAAAGAATGCTCCTTCAGTTCCATTGTCAAATCCCGGATCTAAATCTGCGAATAAATTTTCACCACCTACACTCGGTGGCGCAATAACTTTTACTGTAATGACTAAGTTAGCTGAATTTTGTGCTTCGTCAGTTGCTGTGTAAGTTATTGTGTACGTATCAATCTTGGATGTATCCACACTTGGTACTGTAGCACCGCTAGAATTGGTTATCACATTCGTAAGTTTAATGTTGGCCCCAGCCGAAACATTATCGGTCGCTGTGACGTTTGGCATGGTGAAAGTGGCCCCTTGAGTTACGGTTAGAATTTTTT
>MDSO01000019.1_pt1 | contig 35021 bp, 44 predicted proteins | sample 1005691 | NCBI WGS metagenome assembly MDSO01 (sample SAMN05526595, study PRJNA338239) | gut metagenome | isolation source: stomach gut content | host: Acanthurus sohal | place: Saudi Arabia: Red Sea | collected 2011-04 | reverse complement strand
AAACTCCTTGCATTACTTTTTTTTTGATATAACTATCTGGACAAGAAAATAGTTTCGTTACAAATGTAAATCATAATGTAGCAAAGACACTTGTCAATTTTGCAGATAAATAAATTTAGAACAAATGGGAGGAAAAGCTAAATTATTCGAAACAATTTAGTTAGTACCATATAAGACAGTTTAACTATATGTTTTTCTGTAGGGCTTTTGTCAGTCAGCCTATGGTATCAATCGTTTGATGTAGGAGGCTTTAATAAAAGCCGATTGTACTACGTGTAGATTATATACAAGCCTCGCATTTATGCGTGGGAGTAACTGACAATCAAAAGAACCGTTATACTCTCAAACTGGTATAACGGTTCTTTACAGATCTATTAGGATTTGCTAATCAACCTTCAACAACACTTATCTAAAAAAAGTATTTTTACTCTAGTTAAAATGACAAGGCTAACTTAGCTTACTTTAAACTCACCTATTAATTTCTTTAAGACAATAGATTGTTCTGAAAGCTGTTCACTGGCCTGCGCACTATCATCAGCCAAAACAGAATTGGAAGCTACAACATTAGCAATTTGTTCTATTTCAGAATTAATGTGATTTGCATTGTCAGCTTGATCTTTTGAAGCATCCGCAATGTTATCAACTAAATTACTTAACTTTGTCGCATTTGAAATAGCTAAACCTATCGAATCAGATGTACTTCCCGCAATCGAATTACCCACACTTACTACTTCCACCGTCTTTGCTATTAAATCTGCTGTATCTTTTGCCGACTGAGCGGATTTTCTAGCTAAGTTACGCACTTCATCAGCAACTACAGCAAACCCTTTTCCGCTCTCTCCAGCCCTAGCTGCCTCAACAGCTGCATTAAGAGATAGAATGTTTGTTTGGAATGCTATATCATCTATGTCTTGGATAATTTTTTTGATTTCATCCGCATTTTTACTAATATCTTTCATTGCTTTTATCATAGATTCAACTTGTTCATTACTTTTTAAAAGAGCATTTTGTGATTTGCTATTAAATGTTTTAGCCTCCCCTGTATCATTAGCTGTCTGCGTAATTTTGGCCGTCATTTCTTGCATAGCCGCTGATAAATTTTGTATGGATGATGATTGATTCATCCCACCATCTGCTACCCCACTAGCCCCTTGCGCTACTTGTCCACTTCCATCCGCTAACTGGCTCGCTACATTATCCAAATGCTTTAATGTATCTGCTAAACTAGCTTGTATTTTTTGCATATTTGTATATAAATTCTTAAAATCACCTACATAACAATCTTTAATTTTTTCTAGTGGTCTCAAATCTTTGTTTGCGAATCTTGTTAACTTTTCATCTGTATCTCCAATTATTAACTTTATCATTTTACATAATTCTCTTACACTATTTGCTAATAATCCAAGCTCATCTTTTGATGTATAATTTATATGGTTATTTAAATCCCCAAGTAACATTTGAGAAGCAGTATTTTCAATTTCATTTATTGGTTTTACTATCAAATTTATTATATAATTTGCAAATATAAATGATGCTATCGTAACTACTAAAATCATCACTATCATAAAAATTAGTGCACCAATGTAAACATTATATCCATCTACAGCAGCGTTTTCTACTCCGGTTTTATTCAACTCAACCAACTCGTGACATGTTTCTTTCATTTGGTCAAACACTGCCAAAGAGTCTCCTCTTAACATAGCATAAGCTGCGTCTGTATCATTATTCATACTATATCCTATCATTTTATTATGTAATTGCTTATATGTAGTCCATATATCAGAAATTTCTCCAATTATTTTTTTATCTGTTTCATTGGTAATATACTTATTTGTATATTCTTCTATCATCGATTCCATGGATTCTTGAGCTTTATCTAAATTGTTTTCATATATAGTCATCGTCTGTTGATCCTGAGCAATAACATGACCATTTTCTGCTATACGAAAGTTTGCCATTTCGGTATTAATTTCTTCGGCTATAATTACCGAAGGCACCCAATTGACATTTACTCTATCCATTTCATCATTAATCTTAGCCATAAAAAGTAATGAAGCAATACTTGTAACTAGTAAAGATAAAATCAAAATCAAAGATAAACTTAAAAGTTTGTAACGAATTTTCAAATTCTTCATTAAATTGCCTCCTTAGTATATATACTAACTAATTATCTTTAGTTAAAAAATAAATTTATTGTATCCTAGAATAGATACTTGTACATTATAACATACATTTTTTATAAAATCAATAAAAATACAAAAAATAACAGGGTTTAATAATTTTTTATTTGATCTATGACGTTTGCCTTGGATTCTAGCAAAATAATATCATTTAATAGTGTTAATTCTTTAGAATTTATTATAGCCTCCCTTGCTTGATCAAAACCATATAACACTTCAACAAAACCTAATTTTACGTAAGTTGGTTCATAAGCGAAGAGATTTATTTCGGATATTATTTCAAATTTATCTTCTAATAGAGCATATTCTTTTACAGATTGACCTTTATCTATTACAATTATTCCATCTTGATTTTTGGCATAATAGTATAAATCTTTTAACCCATATGTAGAGAGAGTCAAGTATCGACTCGCACTAGAAACTATATACTGATTATCCGCTGCTGTTTGGGCACCAATATATAATTCCGGTATAGCATCTGAATCTAAATAAAAGATTCGATAAACATCTCCTTTGGTTCCGGCCGGATCAATTTTATTTATAAAATCTATATACTCTTCTTTCCAATCTTCATTTACAATCATCTCTTGTTTTAATTTTAACGCTACTTCTAACTCGTTTTTTAAGGCTCGTGCTTCTTGAGTTAATTTATCTAATTCATCCGGGATTTCAATATCTTCTATTATAAGATCTAAATCTATAGGTACTTTCGGTATTTGAATATAATCATATACATAATCTATATACATGCTATTCTCACCAAAAATCGATGATTGCTTTAATAAATTGCCATAATCATCATATTCATAAGTGTAAAAATTATCCGCCGATAATCTACCTAAATCATCATATGTATAGGTAGTAGTATGAGATAATTCTTGAGTAGATAATTTTTTTTCTGTCCCATAGTATTCTATCTTAATTAAGTTATCGTCATCATCATAAAAGTATTTACACTTTGGATACTTATTGCCTTCTGTATATTCTGCACTTAGCAATCCTTTTTCATTATAAGTATAAGTATCTGTATCAATTTGTTCTTTAGTATTAAAAAATGAGGTAGCTATCAATCTATCTTGAGTATCATATTTATAATTAATGGTAGTCTTTTCTTTATAATCTTTATGATGCTGTACTTTTGAAACCAACAAACCTTCTTTATTATATTGATAATCTACTACTTCACCATTGGATTTTACTTCTTGAATTAATTTATCGTTTAAATCATAGGCATAATCCGTAGTTAATACAGTATCACCTTTTTTCTCTATTTTTCGAATTAGATTTCCATGGATATCATACAAAAATGATTCTATCATACCGATAGTATCACTCCAGTAATAGTTTTTTGTTTCTAATCTACTTACCACGTCTGGTAATTTCACTTCATTGGACAATTCTATAACTTCATCTAATTCCTCTATTTCGGATAAATCCAATACATCATTTGTACCAGCTATTACTTGCGCTTGATTTACTAAATTATCACTTACTGTGGTTTCGATTACTTCATTGGTTAATGTATCTTCTAATGGTGCTGGCTTTGGAATATTTATTTCCATCGCATAAGAGCTTTGATTAAATAATATGCTTGCTAATGCTATATACAATATATTTTTTTTCATCGATAATTGCTCCTTATAAAATTTATATCAAAGTATATGATAATTTTTTGAATTTAAGTATAGTATATTATATTTTAGTTCTTCTCCCTAAAATAATTAAATTAAAGAGAGAAGAACTGATAATTATGTCAATCCTCCATCTAGTGTAATTACTTGTCCAGTAATATAACTTGCACTATCACTAGCTAAAAACAAACAAACTTTTGCTACATCCGTAACGCTTCCAGCTCGCATTAAAGGTACTTCATTTAAAAATGTGGCTCTATCTTCATTGTCAAATAAATTATTCATCCCTGTATCTATCCAACCACATGCTATTGCGTTTATCCTTATATTTGATGGTCCAACCTCTTTAGCCAACGCTTTTGTAAATCCATGAAGAGCACTTTTACTTGTAGAATATGCAACCTCTAAAGAAGCTCCTACACTACCCCAAATAGATGATATATTAATAATTATCCCAGAATGATTTTTTATCATATACGGCAATGCTAGATAACTACAGTGATATGCTGAATTTAAATTTGTATTAATTACCTTTGTCCATTCATTTGGTTTAGTTTCTGTAAATAGTTTATAATAGCTTATTCCTGCATTATTTATTACTACATCGGGATAAGAGCCAGTTTTTTCCACTATAAAATCAAACAATGATAACGCTTCTTTATAAGTAGAAAGATCCGCTTTAAAATACGTACATGCCCAACCTAAAGATATAAATTCTTCGTAGGTTTGAATCAATTCGGATTCACTATTACCTGAATTTAATATTACGTAATCTCCTTGTTTTAAAAAAGCACTCGCAATAGCTTTTCCGATACCTCGTGACGAACCTGTAACAAGCACAATTTTATTTTTCATATCAATTTCCTCTCAAAAGTGCAATCTCTTTTTTGTACAGATTTGTCTTCTTATCCAGCCAAGGCGTTTCTAATATCATAGGTATGTTATTAAATATTGGCATGTTGACTATTCTTTTTATCGCCTCTAACCCTATTTTATCTTCTCCTCTTGGATTATCCTTATCTGCTCCTAGATTTGCATGCCTATCTTTTCTAGCTCCTCGGATATTTATGGATCCATTAATATGCATGACCTTAATATAATCCACCCCTATTGTTTTGTCAAATTCTTCTAACACGTTTTCAAAATTATCTACTATGTCATAACCTCCATCATGTAGATGACATGTATCTAAGCATACTCCTATATTATTTTTTATTGTTATACCATCAATAATTCTTTTTATCTCATAGAAATTTTTTCCGATTTCTGTTCCTTTACCAGACATTGTTTCAAGTACAATTATGGGCGAACTTTGTCCTGATATATCCAATACAAAATTTATAGCTTCAATTATTTTAGTTATACCCTCATTTAAACTAGATGATGTATAAGCACCTGGATGAACAACTAAATAATTAGATCCTATAGCTTTTGTCCTATCTAACTCTAATTTAAGAAATTCTTTTGCTAGAGTATAAGTATCTTCTTTTGTAGCTGCTAGATTTATAATATACGGTGCGTGGACGACTATATCACTTATATCGTGCGCAGCCATAAATTCTTGCCCCTCTGTTATTTTTAATTTTGTAATAGGAGATCTCCTAGTATTTTGTGGTGCACCGGTATAAATCATAAAAGTATTAGCTCCATAAGAAAAAGCTTCCTGTGCTGCGCCTAACAAACCACCCGACATAGAAACATGTGAACCAATTTTTAGCATATTTTTGTCCTTTCTAATATTTCACTATCTAATTTAATATACTAGATAATATTGGAGTTTAGTTCAAGGGGCGATCGATTGATTTTTATAATATTTATGGTATAATTAAGTTGATTTTGGAACATTTAATAAGATAGTAGACTTACATTAATTAAAATTTTAAAAAGAAAAAGGTGTAATTTATGAAAAAGCAAACTAAAGGTTCAGTGTTTTTCCAATTTTTTATAAATTCTTTTATCATCACCTCAATTATTCTATCTATAATTCTAGGAACTACAGCCCTCGCTTATACAAAATTGTATATACAGCCAGAAGAGCTTTCTACGAATATAGCTGCAATAAGTACTCAAGTAATCCCATCTGGATCTTTTTCCACAACTTCAGACCTAGAAGATATAAACAAAACTGTGGCCATCTTAGGTACCGACGCTCAAGGTTATAGAACGGATGTTATTTTAATAGCTAACTATAATTCTCAAACAGAACAAATAGATCTAATTTCCATACCCAGAGACACCCGTGTAGAATGGACTCAATCTCAAAAAAATGCTATGCGAAAACAAAACGGATTCACCATGAGCGTTACCAAAATAAACGAAATGTCCTCTTATACTGGCATAGAAAACGTAGATGATTATGCTCTTTCTTATATAGAAAACCTACTTGGTATTAACATAGATAATTACGTCATCGTATCTCTAACTGCATTTAGAGAAATAGTCGATGCAATCGGCGGTGTTTATATCGACGTGCCTATCGATATGCATTACTACGATCCTATCCAAGGTTTAGAAATAGATCTAAAAGCCGGTCCTCAATTATTAGATGGTGTAAAAGCAGAACAATTTGTTCGTTATCGTTCTATGCCCGAAGGTGATGTAGATAGAATAAAAATGCAACAGCTATTTTTAGAATCTTTTGCTGACAAAATACTTAGTCCATCTATATTTTTCCAATTGCCTCAACTAGTTCAAATACTCTTCTCTTCTGTTAAAACCGACATTACTGTCACAGAAGCAATACAGTATATTATAGATTTTGGTATAGACTTTGATTTATCTAACTTAAACTTTCATACCATTCCAGGCAAAGGTCAATATATTGGATATGTATCTTACTTTATTCCCGCCATGAGTGAGATCGAAGAATTTAGTAAAGATATCTTTTTTGAACATATTGATTAACATAATCTAATCATGGATAAAAGTAAAGTGAGGTTACCAATGAATTTAAAAACAATATTATTTTCGCTATTATTTATACTCTTTAATTCAACAAACATTTTAGCTTTTAATGTCTTTCACTCAATAACTAAAGATCAAATCGTTACCCACGGTCTACTCCATACTCAAACCAGTCTAGTTACCGATATAGGCTGGCTTGATATAAATATATTAACAGTCGATCTAACAAATTTTAATATTAAACTAGCTCCTATAGATGCCGGCGTTTTTGATACCAAACAAACTATTAGTCAAATGGCCAAAAATAGTGGTGCTGTAGCTGCAGTAAATGCGGATTTTTTTAGCTTAACTAGTACTGTTCCATCTTTTGGAATATGTATAGAAGATGAAAATATCAAGCAAATTTATACAACCGATTTAGCTAACGTCGGACCACAGATGGACATGGCTAGTGTATTAATCGATCGAGACTTAAATATAATCATGGAATACATAGATACAAGTGTTTTAATAAAAAGTGAATCCGGTCAACAAGTTACAGCCAATGCTTATAACAAAATAGGTACTTATTTTCATTTTCCAGTAGTATTAGATAATCAATACACTCAAACTACAACCGAAATAATCAATAAATTTCAAAGAGCATCAACAATCCTAATAAAAGAAAACCGTGTTATATCTCACCTGTACTCTGGATCAGTCCAAATACCAAACAATGGTTATGCCATAGTAATGGACAATTCATTATCAGAAAAAATGTTCTCCCAATTCCCTATCGGTAGCAATGTAAAAATAGATATATCTATCCACCTTCATAGCAATAACCAACCAAATTTAATTGCAAAGCATTTGCCTAATATAAATAAAGTAAAGTTTGGCATCGGCGGTGGTGGCCTAATTTTAAAGGATGGTCTAGAATATTTAGGTTCATCAAATATTGTAGGTAAAAACAATAGGCATCCAAGAACATTAATAGCAACCACTGATAAGTTTGGAGAATTACTCTTAATTACAATAGATGGCCGAATTTATTCTGCCGGTGCAACTCATCAAGAAGTAATTGATCTATTAAAAAATTTAGGTGCTAAAAATGCAATGTATTTAGATGGTGGTGGCTCCACCACTATGGTTGTAAGAAATCAAGGAGATTTTTTTAACACTGTACAAAACGTACCTTCAGATGGGATAGAACGAAAAGTTATGAATGGAATCGGAATTTTTTCTACAAATAAACCAGACAAGCTAGCAGATATCCATTTAGAATTAGACAGAACAGTAACAACAGTCGGCGAACCGATAAAATACAAAATAACTGGTATAGATAGATCTTTTAATCCAGTAAAATTAGACGATGTTAATATAGAAATAGTGGGTATACAAGCAGAAATTCAAGAAAACATGATTATTCCAAAAACAACAGGTAACGCTTTTTTTGTCGTAGAAAAAGATGGTATATCTACCGAAACGAAAATAAACATAATACCTAAATTAATCCAATCTAAACTAGATCCATCTACATTAAACTTAATTTCCAGAGAAATAAATATTCTAGAACCTTTCGAAGCGGCTAATTATCACTCTTTGGATCCATTATACATAGATAATCTTGCCTATCCACCACAAACCGGTGAATACTATGTAAATATAATCGGGTCAACAAAAATAAATAAATTTATACCAGCCGAAGATATAAAAAATACATTAAGCTTTAATCTAAATCAATATGATGCCAAAGTCATTTTGGCCTCTAAACATAATATAGCTTTAGATATACATAATCTATTTGAACTAAAATCTAATTTTTCTGCCCAAGATTATAAAGATGTGAAACTAATTTATCTCAATTCCGATCAAGCCGGCTTAATAAATACCGATGTGTATAATTGGAAAAAATTAAAAGATACTATCAATTCTACTTCCAAAAGACACATCATCATTTTAACATCTTATAACCCTTTAACCGAATTTGAAAATAAACGAGAAGGCGAAGCCCTCCATAATTATTTAGCTTCCATTCCCAAAAATATTTTTGTCGTAACTGCAAATCTAGAAAAAAATTCAGTTCAAATAATAGACAACGTTCGTTATATTAGTACCATAGGTCTCAATACAGATCATATCTTTGATTTAACTAAATCTTCTTTTCTTCAATTTAAAATAGAAGGCTCTAAAATTAATTATACATTCAGAAATATATCTTATATCTAAAATCTATCTTTTCTTACATCACGTATGGGCTACTTATTCGCTATCCAAAACTTTAAGTTGCCCTTTTTTAAATCGTTTATTATATTATCGTCATATTTTGCTCTTTTTAGCCTAGCTTATCCTATATGCATAAGATTGAATACCTAATTCTCTTTTTACTTTCCTTTTATTTGCTTTTTCTTAGCCTAATTCCTCCCATGTTCATAAGATAGTATACCTGGTTGCTATTGACTTTTGTATTCTTTCTTATTATAATGAAAACAAATTTGATCGTATAGTTTATTTCAAACTTCAATAAAAGGAATGAATACTTTGCAAAATTATAAAAAAATTCTTCTTGCTACAATGAGCTTTGATATAGGTGGCGTAGAAACCCATGTCCTAGAATTAGCTACTTGTCTTAAAAATTTAGGTTATGTTCCCATTGTTGTTTCTAACGGCGGCGTATATACTCGTGAACTATTACATCGTGGTATTACTCACATAAAATTACCCCTCCATGATAAAAATCCTAAACATATTTTAGATTCTTACATTCTTTTAAAAAAACTTATCCTAAAAGAACAAATCGATATCGTTCATGCTCATGCCAGAATCCCGGCTTTCACTTTAGGTCTATTACACAAACATATGCACTTTCCTTTTGTTACTAGTGCGCATAGCAATTTTAATACGTTAAATCCTATTTATAAATTTAATTCTAATTGGGGACAAGCTAGCATTGCTGTTAGCCATGACCTAAAACAATATCTTATCGACAAATATAAAATAGAACCAAAAAATATCCTAGTTAGTATCAATGGGATTAATCCGAATACTTTTCAAAAAAATTTAGATACTCATGATATAGAAGAAGCTTTTCGGATAGATAGATCAAAAACTATTATTGGCCACATTAGTCGCTTAGATAAGTCTCGTGCTCTGGCCGCTTTTCAATTAGTTGAATTAGCCCCAAAACTTTATACCCTCTTCCCTAATACTCGCTTACTTATTGTTGGCGATGGCAATTATTTTGAACATATAAAGACTAAAGCCAATTATGCAAATAGCAAATTAGGCCTAGAATATATTATTCTAACCGGAGCTTCTACTGAGGTAAACAAATTTTTGGCGATCTCAGATATATTTGTCGGAGTCAGTCGAGCCGCTTTGGAAGCCATGTGTATGAGATGCCCTACAATTTTGGCTGGCAATGAAGGATACATCGGAATTTTTGATCCGTCCAAACTAGATTTAGCAATAGAAAGTAATTTTACTTGTCGTGGCGAAGTACTTAGTAATCCGAAACTATTGTTAGAAGATCTAACTACCTTATTACGGATGTCAAAAACAGAAAGAGACAATTTAGGAGAATATAGTCGAGAAGTTGTAGTGAACCATTATTCGGTTGAAAAAATGACTTACGACCATATAAAATTATATGATAAGGTCTGGAAAAAAGGTTGACTTATAAAAAAACTTTAAAAGTAGCTAGCTTCATGGCTACTATTACTATCATCTCAAAGATTTTAGGATTATTTCGTGAAATATTTTTAGCATCCATTTATGGTGCTAGCTTTGAACTTACTTCTTTTTTAGCCGCCAGTAAAATACCGTTAACACTTTTTGATATAACATTAGGTAGCGTCGTTAGCTCCGTTTTTATCCCTATCTACACAAAAATATCTAATGAACAAAACTCTAAACAGGCAAATTTATTTGCCCTATCCTACACAAACTTAGTATTAATTATAACTTCTATAACTTCTATACTCGGAATAATATTTGCTAAACCAATCATTGCTTTCTCTCTCTCAGGAGCTGATCCTCAAATTATAGAATTATCTACTAACTTGTTAAAAATAATGTTTCCAATGATAATTTTTACAGGCCTAACCTATACATTCGTCGGTTTACTAAACTGTAATCAAGAATTTTATATCACCGCCATACTTAGCTTAATTTCTAATTTGTTTATTATAATTTTTTTATGCTTCAGTAACAACATATACGGATTAGCTATCATTATGCTACTTTCTTGGGCCTTGCAACTTATTATAGAACTACCTTGGGTATATAAATTCGGTTTTAGATATAAATTTAAACTATTTGATCCAAATATAAAATCAGCCTTACATCTCGGATTACCTATATTAATTAGCTCTTGGGCCTATCCCGTTTCTTCTTTAGTGAATATGAAAATGGCTTCTTATTTAGATAGCTCTTCAGCCGTTACTTACATGGAACTAGCTACTAGACTTTACATTGTTATTTCCGGTATCTTCGCTTATGTTATATCTAATCTAAGCTATCCTTATCTAGCTAAATTCGCATATAACGATCTGAGATTTGGCAATCTAATAAAAATAATTTTAAAGAGTATAACTTTTATAATCGTACCGATCATGATCGGCCTTATAGTTTTAGCTGTACCTATTGTTAGATTGGCGTATGAACGTGGAAATTTTACTAATTATGATAGCGTAGAAACCGGACATGCCTTAATCGGATTATCCTTTGCTATGTTGGCATTTTCTTACAATGAGGCATTAAACAAAATTTTTTACGCTCAGCACAAGGCTAAAATTCCTATGATATCCGGTATTATAGGTACATGCATCACTATATTGACCTGCTTCGTTTTGCCAGATTACTTTGGTATTATGGGACTTGGATTGTCTGTTACCATCGGTGCTATGATTACCTTCCTTATAAACTTTTATCAACTAAGGCACATTTGGACTGCTAGTAAGTTTGAATATTTTGAGTTCTGTAAAATATCTTTGGCCGGTATTTTAATGGGTATAACAGTTTACAAAATTGAATCAATGTTAGTCGGAAATTTCCAAAAAGTCTTCTGGCCAACCATTATCGGCGCTACAGAATATTTTATCTTGGCTTTTATTTTTAAAATAGATATATTGCATGAATTAATATCTGTCTTTCGGAAAGGACCTAAATATGATTAATAACCTATTTAATTCAAGTAAACTTTCTATCGCTTTAGATCGTATCTGTCATTTCTTTTCTAATTTGTGGTATCGTAGCTTTTTTTATCACTTGATTTTTGTTAATCCGCTTAGATTGTCTTTAGAACAGAGTTTTACTTTTCGACTGTTTTTCTCTCCTTTTAAATTGCTAAACTTTTTATCCGTTTATCTTCACTCTGATAATAAACCGAAAGAGGATGGACAGATTAATCGTAGAAGTGTTGACTATATGTTAAAAAATAGTTTTATACTAACTCATATTAAAAATTATTTGCATTCTTTAATGAACATTAACTCAGCTTTAATAGGTGTATCCTTTTTGATGATTTCAACAGTCACTTTCTTTAAATACGGTCTAAACCTTTATAACTTTCTTACATTTATAACATCAGCCTTGCTAACATTTGCAAATGTAAACATAATAGACTTAATATCCCAAAGCAAACTTTGTTCCTTATTATTTGAAATGTCTGATTTAAAAATAGTAAAAGTTCATTATCCAATCACTACTCATTACAATTATATATACGGTATAGTAATAGGATCGACTTGCTCAATTCTTATTCTCAGCACAAACATATGGATCGGATTATTGTTTATATTTATAATGACTATATATAGCTTTGTAATATACAATCCTTTATACGGATTATATTTACTAGTACTTTCTGGACCGATATTTAATACTAAACTAATTTTAGGCCTCACAGTATTAGTTATCCTCTCTACAGTAATCCGCAATCTATTTACTAAAAATTATAAATGGATATTAGACGATATTGGCTTTATTCTTATAGGCCTTTTAGGGATGTATTTTTTAAGCTCTATATTTTCATTTAAAAAATTCGAAAGTCTATCCATCTTTGGTGTTTATATAATATTTATAGGTTTCTATATAATAGGTATTCAACTTATAACTAAAATGGATATACTAATAAGATGTATTAAATTATTCGTTCTTTCTGGAGCCTTAGTATCGACATATGGAATACTGCAGTATATTTTTGATTGGGGAGTAAACCAGAATTGGATAGATCCGTCGGTATTTTCAATTACTGACAGAGCGTATTCTACACTGGACAATCCAAACTTACTCGGCGTATATTTAATCATGGCAATCATGCTAGGACTAGGAATTATGTTAAGCAGAAAGAGAGATATATCCAGAATATTCTATGGGAGCATAGTTTTTGTTATGGCTATATGCATGGGTGCTACTTTTTCTAGAGGCTGCTGGATAGGTCTCGCTATCGCTTTAGCAATTTTTATAACTATCTATAATGGCAACTGGTGGGCCTTAGCTTTTATTGGAATATTACTAGCCCCCTTTCTCTTACCAGATTCTATTATAGAAAGACTTCTTAGCATAGGGAATATGGAGGACACATCTACTGCTATAAGAGTCAAGATTTGGCTTTCATCTTTACGCATGGGGTCAGATTTCTTTTTAACCGGTGCCGGACTCGGTACAGCATCATTCGGTTATTTATATCCGTTTTATACCTATTACTATATTCCAGCTCAACATTCGCACAATGCATTCTTTCAAATTTTCATTGAATCCGGCCTTATCGGTCTTATATTATTTTTATTTGCTATTTGGCGATTCGAAAAACATTTAGCTTTATGCTTTAATTACAATAAAAATAATGAAGTTCGCATAATTTCCTTAGCCTTTATGTCCTCCATAATAGGCTTTTTCATCCAAGGCCTATTTGATTACCCATTTTATAACTATAGAATAGTATTTCTTTTTTGGCTAGTAATATTGTTAGGAAGCTCCTTAGCCAAATGTGCTCAAACTGAATAAAGGGATGTGATTATAATTTTAACTAAATTAAAAGTTTTACACGTATGTAGCGATAGCAACATTGGTGGCGCAGGAAGGCATTTATTAAATCTATACAACGCTAAACCTGACGACTTAGATCTTTACTTTTTATTACCTTTGTATAGTAGACTTTCTCCTTTACTATTATCGGCTGGCGCTAACGTTATCGAATTGTCTATCAAGCCAGATGCCTCTTTTGTCTTAACCGATGTCTACAAAATAGCAGTGATTTTAATGGCCACTAAACCTGATATCGTCCACACTCATGCTAATCTTACTGCTAGATTAGCTGCTAAATTAACCGGCGTTAAAAAAATATTTTACACCAGACATTACGCCCTACCTGACTCTTATACCCCTCCTATTAAACAATATTTTAACAATTTTTTGTGTGACGGCGCTATAGCCGTTACTCCTGAAGCAGAATCTGTTTTAGTTAATATGGGTATCTCTCACAAAAAAATCGCTGTCATAGAAAATGGTGTTCTACCTATTAAACGAGCCTTCAATAGCCTAGGTATAAAAAATAGCCTAAACATTGATCCTGAATCTAAAATTCTGCTTATACTATCTCGGCTATCTCCTGAAAAATGTATTCACCATTTTATAGAAATCGTAAATAAATTAAAATTCTCCAAACATAACATACTCGCCCTAATAGTTGGAGACGGCCCTGAAAGAGATAACATAATTAATCTCATTAATCAACAAAGGTTAGATGCAAAGATTCTTCGTTTCTTAGGTTTTGTTTACGAGGTAGAGGATATCCTCAGTATTACAGACATAATTTTAAACACTTCGATAACAGAAGCTAAAAGTTTATCTCTTTTAGAAGCCATGAGCATCGGTATACCTGCTATAGTATCCAATGTTGGCGGTAACCCTTCTCTTATCAAAGATGGCTACAATGGTTTTGTCGTTGAATTCGGTGACATAGATGCTTATGTTAATAAAATTGAATTTCTCTTATCCAATGAATCTTTCTATCTCTCTATGAAGCGTCATTCTATTTCTAGATTTAATCAATATTATCATGCAAGTAAAATGGCCAGACAAATTCGAAATTTTTACAAACAGGGAGAACTTTAACTTGAAAAAATTTAATATACTTGACTTTCTCATAATAGCTGTTATTATTTTTTTTATTTTACTTAGTGTTGCTATATTAAATCACGGCTCACTAAATATTAAACCAAAGACTGTCCAGTTAGAACTTTTAGTGGAAATCGCTGCTAATGATACATTTATTTTAGATGAAATAAAACCTGGCGAAGTTTTTTTAAGCGTCGACAACGTTTATAAAGGTATTATCACAAATGTGGATTTGGAAGTCACCCAAATCAGGGTCTTTGATAAAACTCTAAAAGCTTATAAAATGGTAGATAGTATTTCCGGAAAATATAACGCTTACATCACTATATTAGTCGATGCCATCGAAATAGAAGATCATTTCACTATCGGTGATATTTCCTTAAAGGTTGGATCACCTCTTTTTATAAAAGCTAAAGAATATAATTCAAAAGCACATATTTTAGAAATGGAGGTCTTATCCGATGAAATCAAATAAGTATAATATAGTAGACATTTTAATTTGCGTTTTAATCCTAGCCTTTTTTGTTGGTGTTATAATTAGATTCGTTCCTTTTTTTTCTTCGGATGATATCCAAGCAATTAATACTCCGAAGACTATAGAATATACTGTTGTTGTTAGGGATGTCCGTGATTATACAGTTCGTGCTTTAGAAAAATTCGGACCTGCCTACACTTCTAATGGGGCCTTTATGGGCCAGGTTGTTGATGTTTACACTAAGCCTTTCACCGATATCGAAGTCTTAAATGACGGAACCCAATATAAATTAGAAGCACCAGATAAATACGAAGTTTATATTACAATTAGAACCGACGGCCGAGAAAGTGATATGCTCATGGTCGGAAGTTGTGGCACCGAATTATATTTAGGTGCTCATTTAGCTTGGTACACAAAATGGGTAAACGTTAATAGTTCAGAAATCGTATCCATTATTGTGTTCGACTGATTGTATGAAAAAACTGTTTATTACATTAATTATCTTATGTTGTACTATCTCCACCTTAATTAGGATAACAGATGAATATCAAAATAAAGCTATTGAGATCGCCGTCCGATACGAAGACTTACTTCTTATTTCTAAGCAACAGGATATAGCCATTTCAAAAGTGATAGATGAATTTAAAAACTTGGGCATCACAACTATTGCTGCTAAGCCTCAAGACTTGGATAAAAATTTTACTAACTTAAATATAATTCCAATTATAAATAATGAATCCTTTGAATACCGAGATAATTTTTCTCATGTATTTTTTGAAAATACTATAAAAAATGATTGGGCCATGCATTACGGTGTATGCTTAGTTGAGTTCTTTACTCAAATACCTTATCCCGCCAATTTCAAATATGCTAGATTATTTACAGATGCAACCGTAAAAAACATTTCTACCCCAAACCGAGTCAATAGATATAAATTAGCCTTAGAAGAACGGACTAATAGAATATTCATTTTTACCTTAGATCAATCTGGTGTTGATTCTCTAAAAACGGATATAAAGTTATTTATAAATGACGTTACCAACAACGGCTTCTATTTATCCTCACATGGCCTACATTCTATCCGAGCTACATTGATTAGAAGTAATTTGATAATTTCCTTTTTACAAGGTATAGCATTGTTACTAGCCATAATCTGGCCTGTCTTAGTTATATATAAAATTGCATTTGGTAATATAAAAAATAGTTATGCTATAATATATTTTTTAAAAATTTGTTCTACAACAACTTTAGGGGCTATCGCTATTAGTTGCATATTAAACTTTGCTAACTTTAGACTTGGCATTAATTCTTTCAGAGGCGTTAAGGTTGCATATATTTTACCAATTTTTTTAATAGCCATAATAGCCTTATATAGAAGTGTAAAAACAAATAGTTATATACAAAATATAAAGCAGACTTTGACTTTGTATATTTTTATAAATTATTTTAAAAAAAATTGGCTTTTACTAATTTCGTTAACATTAATAGCCGGTATTATATTATATTTATTTATAATTAGAACTGGCAATTCGCAAATTACTCTTTTAGAGCAAAACATCAGACAATATTTAGATCTTTTATTTGGTATTCGGCCTAGAACAAAAGAGATTCTTATAGGGCATCCAGCATTAATATGTGGCTTATATTATAAGAAAGCTAAATATCTTGGGTTAGTTATAGGTACGATAGGCCAAGTATCTATAATAAATACGTTTATGCACCTTCACACCCCTTTTATAGTTTCTTTACACAGAACAATCATTGGGATATTTTTTGGGGGATTACTAGGAATAATTTTAATACTAATTTTTAGGGTGATGAACCAATGGATAAAAAAACACGAGTAGTAATATCCGGTTATTATGGTTTTGATAATACGGGTGACGAGGCAATTCTTTTTGCCATAATAAACATGTTGAAAGCCAACATAAAATCTATAGAGATTATTGTATTGTCCAATGATCCTGAGTCAACTGCTTTAGCATATAAAGTAAAAGCAGTAAATCGATTTAACCCGCACTCTATTATAAATGCTATAAAAAGCTGTGATCTTCTAATTAGTGGAGGTGGAAGTCTCTTACAAGATGTAACTAGTCTTAAGACAATACCATATTATCTATTCATTGCCCAACTAGGCATTCTTTTTAGAAAAAAGGTCGTCTTCTATTCTCAGGGTATTGGCCCTGTTAATCATATAATAAATAAACATTTAATTAGGTATATCGCTAATAAAGTAAATTATATTTTCGTCCGAGATAAAAAGTCTAAGCTATTCTTAGAAAGTATGGCCATAAAAACAAACATCGAAATATCTCCAGATCCCGTTTTTGCCTTAAAATTAGATCACACCCTTACTTTTCAAATAAAAAAAGAAATTCGCTATAAAAAAACTGTTGGCATCTATATTCGTCCTTGGAAAAATCAAGCCCAAATTATAAAAGTTATCACTCAAATATCCGCCTACTTGCTTTCCTTAGATTATAAAATATATTTTATTTCTATGCAGCCCATACAGGATACTCAAATTGCTCGCCAAATAGCTACTAGCCTTAAAAATAATAATATAACTGTCATAGAACGCCCTCTTACTATTAGTGAAACTTTGGCCTTTACCGCTAATTTCGAATTCATCATCGGTATGCGTCTGCATAGTTTAATTATGGCCATCATCGCTAACACTCCAGCCATTGCTTTGTCGTACGATCCTAAAATCGAAAATATCATGAATGAGTTGCATATAGATCACCAAATTAAAATTGAGGATATTTCCTTTTCCGCCTTAAAACTTCATGTAGATTATGTTATCGAAAATTTAGAGTCTGAGCGAAATAAATTAATTGATCTTATCGATATCAAAGATATCCAAAAACCCATTCATTATATAAGGAAACTATTATTAGATTATTAAATATTTAAACCTAGATTGGAGCTGCATATAAATTGAGAAAACAAATTGATATACTCGGTGTATTAGTCGACACCATAAATATGAAACAAGCAGTTTATGTAAGTAAAAAATTTTTATTAAAATCTAAACATTTACGCATGATTTGTACCCCAAATCCAGAAATGATCATAAACGCTTCGCAAGATCCTAATTTACTCTCTATATTAAATTCTGCTGACATGGTTATTCCGGATGGTATCGGTCTTGTCATAGCTTCTAAAATTTTGTACGGCTATAATTTATCCAGAGTTACTGGTTATGATCTAATTCAAAATATCATGAAATATGGTTCGTACAAATTTTATTTTTTAGGTGGTCAAATTGGTGTAGCTAAAGAAGCTACTAAACAAATGCAATTAAAGTATCCAAACATAGCAGTAACCGGTTACCATCATGGTTTCTTTCAAGAGAGTGATATAAAATCCATTATAAAAGATATAAATAATTCTGAAGCTAACGTCCTTATCGTAGGCCTCGGATCTCCCCAACAAGAATTTTTTATATCCAAATATAGGAAAGAATTTTCTCATATTAAATTAGCTATTGGCGCAGGTGGTAGCTTAGATGTTATGGCCAATAAAGTAAAACGTGCTCCAAAATGCTTTAGACGTTTCGGCCTTGAATGGTTTTATAGATTGATTACAGATCCTACTCGAGCAAAACGCATGCTAAACCTTCCTCTCTTTTTATTAAAAACTTTTTATGTTAAAATATCAAATTTGAAATAAATAATATATGTTTTATTAAAATCTTCCTTTTCCTTTTTTGAAACTTTTTTTTTGTATATTTTTTTATTTTCAAGTATTTATATCTAAAAAATCCTTCCTTATCACAATGTATTTTATAAATATATGCTAATTTTTTTACTTTTTTCCTATGATGTGAACTTCATACCATGCCAAATCTCTAAAAAAACATATAATATAATTTATTGAATTTTTAGGCATATCTAAAAATATATCTTGTCTTTATCCAGGAATACAATTTAAGCAGTAAATTTGTTACATGTTTTTTATGTGAGTATCAATAATTACCAAAAAAACTGATTTTTTTTCATAAAAAAAGCGAATAGTAATGCTTGAAAAAAGATGCTATACTTGCAATATAAAAAATTGATTAGGGAGGAATTTAAAATGGCAGGATTAAGTTTAAAAAATATTTATAAGGTGTATCCCAATGGTTTTACAGCGGTAAAAGATTTTTCTCTTGAGATAGCAGATAAAGAGTTTGTAATCTTTGTAGGACCATCCGGATGTGGAAAATCTACTACGTTACGTATGATCGCTGGTCTTGAAGAAATTTCTGAAGGCGAATTATATATCGGAACTAAGCAATGTAACGACGTTGCTCCAAAAGATAGAGATATCGCAATGGTTTTCCAAAACTATGCACTTTATCCCCATATGACAGTTTATGACAATATGGCATTCGGTCTTAAGCTTAGAAAAACTCCAAAAGCAGAAATTGATAAGCGTGTTCGTGAAGCAGCCAGAATCCTAGATATAGAAGCATGTTTAGATAGAAAACCTAAAGCTCTTTCTGGTGGTCAAAGACAAAGGGTAGCAATGGGTCGTGCGATCGTTCGTGAGCCAAAAGTTTTCCTTATGGATGAGCCTTTATCAAACCTTGATGCCAAGCTTCGTGTTCAGATGAGAACAGAGATCTCTAAATTACATCAAAAACTTCAAACAACATTTATCTACGTTACACACGACCAGGTAGAGGCGATGACACTAGGTACTCGTATCGTTGTTATGAAAGATGGTATCATTAAGCAAGTAGATACTCCTGGTACACTTTATTCTAAACCAAACAACTTATTCGTTGCAGGATTCATCGGATCTCCTCAAATGAACTTTATTGAAACAGCAGTTAGCAAAGAAGGCGACGACTATGTATTAACTTTTGGTAAGTCAAAAGTAGTTCTTCCTTCAAGCAAAACTTCTAAGTTAGAGCCATATTTAGAAAAAACTATTATGTTAGGTATCAGACCAGAGCATACTGCTGACATGGATACAGTTCCTGAGTATGAAATAGAAAAATATTCAGAAGTAAAAGCTCAAGTTGAGGTTACAGAGCAACTTGGTTCTGAGACATTCCTTTACATGGTATGTGAAGGCGTTAACATGACTGGTAGAGTTGACCCTTCATGTAAAGCTGAACCAGGAAGTACTGTAAGACTTGGATTTGATAAAGAGAAAATTCACTTATTTGACATCGAAACTGAATTAACTATTTCTAATTAATTAATAATTTGTTCGAAACAAGAGAGTAGGTTGAAATATACCTGCTTTTTTTTCGTCCATTACTCTACATATAAACGCAAGGGCTTACTTTTTAAATTTGATGAAATTTTTTATATAAAAAAAAGCCCATTCCCCAGATTATACATAAAGGAAATGAAGCCTTTTAAACTAAATTAATTCTATTATTACTTCAGGAGCCGCATCACCTTTTCTTGCACCTAACTTAGTTATTCTAGTATAACCACCATTTCTATCGGTGTATTTCGGTGCTATCTCGCTGAATATTTTATCTACCATGTCCACTTTCACTGCTTTACGCTTTCTCATTTTTTCTACCTCTGTTACAGGGTATAAAAACTTAAGCATTTGTCTTCTTGCATGCAGTCTTGTTGGACTATCTTTTTTAATTGTTTTTTGAATTTCTTCGTATTGTGTTTCTCTTTTATTAGTTTCAGGATTTTCTACTCTAATACGTCTGCCCTCTTTATCTTTTTTAGGGACTTTAGCAGTTACTGTTATTTCTTCATAATTATCGTGTTCACGAACGCCCATCGCTATAATTTTTTCTGCTATCTTTCTAATTTCTTTAGCTTTAGCTTCTGTTGTTTTGATCTTACCATGATACAAAAGATTTGTTACTTGGTTACGAAGTAAAGCTTTTCTAGCAGATGCGTAACGTCCTAATTTTCTTTGTGACATTTCTGATTTTCCCTCCTTTTTCTTTTGTTACTCTTCTGTAGGCCTAAGAGTAAGACCTAGATCCTCCAGTTTTTTAAATACTTCTTCTAATGACTTTCGTCCTAAATTTCTAACTTTCATCATTTCTTCCTCTGTTTTATTAGTAAGGTCTTGAACATTATTTATTCCTGCCCTCTTTAAACAGTTGAAAGATCTAACGGACAAGTCTAGCTCTTCTATTGTCATTTCTAAAGTTTTTTCCTTCGTATCATCTTCTTTAGTAATCATAATCTCAGCTCGTTTAGCATGCTCAGATAGATCAATAAAGATACTTAGATGTTCACTTAGTACTTTAGCGGCTAAACTTATCGCCTCATCTGGACGAATAGTACCTTTTGTAAAAACTTCAAGAGTCAGTCTATCGAAATCTGTTTGTTGTCCTACACGGGTGTCTTCCACTTTAAAATTGACTCTTTCAACAGGTGTATAGCTAGCATCCACTGGTATTACACCAATAGGAAGTTCAGATTTTTTCAGCTTACTAATACCTTCATAGCCACGTCCATTTGTTATGGTTAACTCAGCATATAATTTAGTATTTTTATCGCTATCTAAAGTTGCTATATACATTTCAGGATTTAGAATTTCTACTCCCAATGGACATTTAATATCTTTTGCAGTAACTATGCCCTCTCCAGTAACTTCTATATATGCTATTTTAGGTTCCAAAGTATTACTTGAGTCTCTAATACATAGTCCTTTTAGATTTAGTATTATTTCTAACACATCTTCTTTTACTCCAGACACAGTACTAAACTCATGCAGTACTCCTTCAAATTTAACATTGCTTACTGCAGAACCGGGTAAGGTAGATAACAATATTCTTCTTAGGCCATTGCCCAAGGTCATCCCATAACCTCTCTCAAGTGGTTCAATTACAAAGCAACCATACTTACCATCATCTGATAAGGCTTTTATTTCAATACTGGGTTTTTCGAATTCCAACACCCACTAACCCCTCCTTTATTATAAATTCCTTTTGGGGCGAAATTATACTCTTCTTCTTTTAGGTGGTCTACATCCGTTATGAGGAACCGGTGTTACATCCTTTATTAAAGTAACTTCTAATCCTGCAGCCTGAAGAGCTCTTATAGCTGCTTCTCTTCCTGAACCAGGCCCTTTAACCATTACTTCAACTTGCTTTAATCCGTACTCCATCGCCGCCGCTGCCGCTGTTTCAGCTGCCATTTGTGCCGCATATGGTGTGGATTTTCTGGATCCTCTAAATCCTAATCCTCCAGCACTAGCCCATGAAAGCGCATTTCCATTTGCATCTGTTAGCGTTACCATTGTGTTGTTAAACGTTGATTGGATATGTGCCATCCCTTTTTCTACATTCTTTCTGTCTCGACGTCTCTTATTTGTAGACTTCTTGGCATTTTTTTTCACTGCCGCCATCTTTTACCCTCCTTTATTTAACGACTATTTTTTCTTATTAGCCACTGTTTTCTTTGGTCCTTTTCTTGTTCTTGCATTAGTTTTCGTCTTTTGTCCTCTTACTGGTAATCCTCTTCTATGACGAATTCCTCTATAAGAACCAATCTCAACTAGTCGCTTAATATTAAGAGCAACTTCTCGACGTAGGTCACCTTCAACTATCATTGTCTTTTCTATTTCTGCTCTTATTTTATCCGCTTGCTCATCAGTTAGATCTTTAACTCTTGTATCAAAATCTATATCAACTGTTGCTAAAATTTTTCTTGAACTTGGTCTGCCTATACCATAAATATAAGTTAGTCCAATTTCAACACGTTTATTTTTTGGTAAGTCAACACCTGCTATACGTGCCATCTAAAATTACACCTCCTTTAGTATCAGCCTTGTTTTTGTTTGTGTTTTGGATTCTCACAAATAACACACACTCGGCCTTTTCTTTTTATTACCTTGCATTTTTCGCATATCTTTTTTACAGATGGGCGCACTTTCATTTTAAGTTCTCCTTTCTTTACTTAGAACGCCAAATAATACGTCCTTTTGTAAGATCATACGGCGAAAGTTCAACCGTAACCTTATCTCCTGGCAGAACCCTTATAAAATTCATTCTAAGTTTACCAGATATATGACCAAGTACAACATGGCCACCCTCAATTTCTACTTTAAACATAGCATTAGGTAACTTTTCTAATATAGTTCCTTCTACTTCTATAACATCATTTTTAGCCAACGTACAAACCTCCTTTCAAATACTCATCAATTGTGTGCCACAAAAATTTATTGGTAATCAATTCACCTTCAAATATTTTACTTCTTATAGTTGCAAAATTAGTATTAGTAAATTGAAGATGTTTTAATTTTTTTCGCTTGGGAGCATCAATTTTTCGATATTTTCCATCTGCCACAAACGCATATTCATCCTCAATTTCTATTATAACTAATGGTTTAGTCTTATCTCTGCCTGCTTTTGAGTAAACAAGCTGTCCTATTTTAACTTTGTCAATCATAACCGCTCCTCCGGCTCTAACGTTAATATAAGCGGATCGGCATCCGTAATTACAATAGTATTCTCATAGTGTGCAGAGGGCAGTCCATCACGAGTCACATATGTCCAATTATCACTCATAACGTATACCTGCCAAGTCCCAAGATTTATCATAGGCTCAATTGCAAAAGTCATACCTGGCTCTAACAACACTCCTCGACCCTTGGGCTTATAATTTGGAATTTGAGGATCCTCATGAACTTTTTTTCCTATTCCATGCCCAACTAAATCTCTAACAACTCCGTATCCATGTGACTCACAATAATCTTGTATCGCCTGAGAAATTTGCCCTAAATGATTTCCCGCTCGGGCAAACTTCATGGCTTCAAAGAAGCTTTGTTTCGTTACTTTTATCAATTCCAAAGTTTCAGGTGCTACATTACCTATTGCATGAGTTCTTGCAGCATCAGAATGGTAGCCTTTATAAAAGACACCCATGTCTATGCTAACAATATCTCCATTTTTTAATTTTCGCTGTGTTGGTAAACCGTGTACTACTTCTTCATTTATCGAAATACAAGCAGACGCAGGATATCCGTATAGTCCTTTAAAAGATGGAACAGCTTTATTAGAGCGAATAAAGCTATCTGCTAAATTATTTAGTTCTCTTGTTGTTATTCCAACTTTCATATGTTTAGCCATATATTTGTGAGTTTCTATTAAAATATCAGAAGCTTCTCTCATAATTGCTATTTCTTTTTCAGTTTTAATGGATATCGCCATATTATTCTACTCCTAATGCTTTCTTGACTCGGTCACTTATTTCAACTACAGATCCAAGTCCATCAATTTCTATTAAAATGCCTTTAGCTTTATAGTAGTCAATTAGCGGTTGAGTTTGCTGATGATAAATATTAAGGCGTTTTATTACCGTTTCTTCTTTGTCATCATCTCTTTGAACAAGCTTTGTTTGACAATAATCACAATAACCTTGTGCTTTTTCTACTTTAAACTTTTTATGATATGGTGTACCACATTTTGGACAAACCATTCTCCCAGCCATACGTTCTACAATATCACTATCAGGTACTTCAACATTTAAAACTTTGTCAAGAGGCATGTTAAGATCTAAAAGTAATTGATCTAGTGCTTGAGCCTGAGCGATCGTTCGAGGAAAACCATCAAAGATAATCCCCTTTTTACAATCGTCTTTAGTGATTCTATCTTTAACTATTTCAATAGTCAACTCATCCGGCACAAGTTTTCCTTCATCCATATAAGCTTTAGCCTTTATTCCAAGTTCTGTACCTTCAGATACATGCTTACGAAACATATTTCCTGTAGAAATGATTGGAATATTTAGTAATTCAGTCAGCATTTCTGCCTGCGTTCCTTTGCCTGCTCCGGGTGCACCTAATAAAATTAATCTCATCTTTAACATTCCTTTCCCTTTTATAAAAATCCTTTATATGATCGCATAAGCGTTTGAGATTCTATCCCTTTAACTGTTTCTAGAGCAACTCCAACTACGATTAAAAGTGAAGTTCCTGCAAAAGCAATCGGTACATTTAAAACTACCTGGAATAAAACAGGTGTCAGAGCTACTATCGATAGGAAAATCGCACCTACTAACGTAACATGCGTTGCTATTTTAGAAAGATAGTCTGATGTTGGTTTTCCAGGTCTTATGCCAGGAATAAATCCGCCGCTTTTCTTCATATTAGCTGCAATATCCACTGGATTAAATGCAATAGATGAATAAAAGAAAGCGAATGCAAAAATTAATACAACATATATAGTTCCACCTATAGGTGTTGTCCATCTTAAATTATCAATGACAGTTAGCCATCCCTCAGATGGATTTTTTATAAATATATTAGTAACTATTTCTGGAAATTGTATAAGCGACATTGCAAAGATTACTGGTAATACTCCTGCTAAATTTACTTTAATAGGAATATTTTGACTTTGCCCACCATACATTTTTCTTCCAGACATCCTCTTAGCGTACTGTACTGGTATACGACGTTCTCCTAAAGACATTAAAACTGCAAAACCTATCATTAATATTATTAAGACAAGAGCTATTATTGCAATAGGAATATCCGTACTTCTAAGAGTAGTTACCGTTTGAGGTAACGTAGATACAATGTTAACAAAGATTATCAACGATATACCGTTTCCAACCCCTTTTACTGCCATCTGTTCTCCAATCCACATAACTAATAAAGAACCAGATACAAACGAAAGTAAAGTTAAACAAAAATAAAGCGGAGTTCTAGCCATTAAAATATTTTGATTATATAAAAGAAGAGTGGTGGCACTTCCCTGCATAATAGCAATAAGCAAAGTTAAATACCGTGTTATCCTATTAATACGTTTTCTACCGTCTTCACCTTCTTTAGAAATTTCTTCTAATTTAGTAAATGCAATTGTTAATAATTGAATAATGATTGATGACGTGATATAAGGTCCAACACCGAATGCAAAGATCGCCATAGTGGAAAAACCACCACCGGTAAATACATTCATAAGGCCTAGCAAATTGTTGTCGCCAATATTAGCCAACATTTCCTTTATTGCTGCTGGATTTACCCCCGGGGCGGGGATAATTGCCCCTACTCTAAGCAAAGCCATCATCCAAAAAGTAAACATTATTCTTTTTCTCAGATCTGGTACCTTCCAAGCCGTCCTAAGAGTTTTAAACACCCTACATCACCTCGACTTTACCACCCAAAGCTTCAATCTTCTGCTTTGCTCCTTCGCTAAACGCATTAGCGGCTACATTTAATTTTTTAGTTAATTCGCCTTTTCCAAGAATCTTTACTCCATCTCTAGAGTTTTTAATAATTCCTGCTTCTTTCATTGAATTTACAGTTATTGTAGCTCCATCTTCAAACCTATTTAAAAGTTCCAGATTTATACCTACAATATCCTTAGAATTTCTATTAGTAAATCCTCGTTTCGGAATCCTTCTGTATAATGGCATTTGGCCACCTTCAAATCCAGGTCTTACGCCTCCACCAGTTCTAGAATTTTGGCCATCTCTACCTCGACCAGCAAACTTTCCATTACCGGATCCATGCCCACGACCAACACGAAAAGCTTCTTTTTTGGAGCCTTCGCATGGCTTTAAACTAGATAAATCCATCTTTACACCTCCTTATTAATTATTCAGCTAACTCTTCTACTTTTACTAAATGGCATACTTGTCTGGCCATACCACGTATCGCAGCATTATCTTGGTGAATATTAAAACTGTTGATTTTACGAAGCCCCAACGCTTCTACTGTCTTCTTGTGTTTTGGAACAGCGCCTATAGTAGATCGAATAAGTGTTACTTTAATCTTTGCCATGTCGTCCTCCTAACCCAAAATCTCAGCAACAGTTTTGCCACGTAATTTTGCTACTGAACTAGGTGTTTTCAATGCTGCAAGCCCTTCGATAGTTGCATGAACTACGTTTTTCTTGTTGTTAGAACCTAATGATTTTGTTCTTATATTTCTTATTCCAGCTAACTCTAGCACAGCACGTGCCGGACCTCCTGCAATAACACCTGTTCCTTCAAAAGCCGGTTTTAGTAAAACGCTAGCTCCACCAAAATCTCCAACAAGTGGGTGATATATACTATCTACATCGTTTCTTTCGATATAAATTAAGTTTTTCTTTGCATCTTCTATTCCTTTTTTTATAGCATCTGGTATTTCCATGGCCTTACCTAAGCCTACACCTACATGACCATTTCTATCTCCTACTACAACTAAAGCTGAAAAACGAAAAGTACGTCCACCTTTAACAACTTTTGTTACTCTCTTAATAGTAACAACTTTTTCTTCTAGTTCCATTGTTTTATAATCAAATAATTGTCTTCTTGCCACCGTATCGTTCTCCTTTCTTTTAGAATTGTAGTCCAGCTTCTCTAGCTGCGTCAGCCAAAGCCTTTACTCTACCATGATATATAAATCCACCTCTGTCAAATACGACTTCTTTTACACCTTTAGATATTGCATTTTTAGCAATTAAACTACCAACTTTCTTTGCTGCTTCAATATCCGCACCATTTTCAAGTTTTTGCTCTTTTGCTATACTTGAAGCTGAAGCAATAGTTATGCCTTTAGTATCATCGATGATTTGTGCATATATATGCTTTTCACTTCTAAATACAGAAAGTCTTGGTCTATTGCTAGTTCCAGAAATTTTATTACGAACTTTTTTATGCTTCTTCTCTCGAATAGCAGTACGTGATTCTTTGTGTACCATTGTTTGTCTCCTTTACAGATTATTTCACCGATTATTTCTTACCAGTTTTACCTTCTTTACGTCTTACAACTTCATCAACATATCTAATACCTTTGCCCTTATACGGCTCTGGTGGACGCTTAATTCTGATTTCAGCTGCAAATTGACCAACGTGTTCTTTATTAATACCAGTAACAATAATCTTATTTCCCTCTATAGTTGTTGTGATCCCTTCTGGATCGTTCATTTCAACTGGATGAGAGTATCCAAGAGATAAAACTAATTTCTTACCTTGTTTTTGTGCTCTATATCCTACACCATTGATTTCTAACTCTTTTTTATATCCATTAGTTACACCTGTAACCATGTTAAAAATCAAGCTTCTAGTAAGTCCATGCAATGCTCTATTTCTTTTTAAGTCATTAGGTCTTGTTACTACAACCTGATTGCCTTCTACTGAAATACTCATTGCTTTGTCAAAAGATTTTTCTAGTGTTCCTTTTGGCCCTTTTACAGTAACGTGATTCTCGTCTCCAAGACTAACTGTAGCTCCAGCCGGAATTTCTATTGGCATTCTACCAATACGTGACATGCCTTGCACCTCCTTTATTTTACCAAATAAATGCTATAACTTCTCCACCTATTTTTTGCTTTCTAGCTACCTTGTCCGTTACGACACCTTTGCTAGTAGAAATAATAGCTGTACCTAAACCTCCCAAAACTCTTGGTAAATGTTCAGTATCTGCGTATACTCTTAATCCAGGCTTAGATATTTTCTTTATGCCAGATATAATCTTTTCGCTCTTATTTTTACCATATTTAAGTTTCATCCTAATGGTCTGCTTTACGCCGTCTTCTATTACTTCATAACCTTTTATATATCCCTCTTCTAATAAAATTTCGGAGATAGCTCTCTTCATCTTAGAAGAAGGTATTTCAACACTGTCATGTTTTGCAGTATTAGCGTTTCTAATTCTAGTAAGCATATCTGCAATTGGGTCACTCATTGTCATCTTTGTAAATCCTCCTTTCTTATTTTACCAGCTTGCTTTTTTTACACCTGGTATTTGTCCTTTATAAGCTAATTCTCTGAAGCAAATACGGCATATACCATATTTTCTAATATAAGCATGTGGACGACCACAAATCTTGCATCTTGAATATGCTTGTGTAGAAAATTTAGCTGGTCTTTGTTGCTTCACTTTCATAGATCTTTTTGCCATGATAACCTCCTCTTAAAGTTTAGCCCTTATTTTTGGAATGGCATACCAAATTGTGTTAATAACTCTCTTGATTCTTCATCCGTTTTTGCGGTAGTTACAACTATTATGTCCATACCTCTAACTTTATCGATTTTATCATACTCTATCTCTGGAAAAATAAGTTGTTCTCTAACTCCCATAGCATAGTTTCCACGGCCATCAAAAGATTTAGAACTTACTCCTCTAAAGTCTCTAACTCTAGGAAGTGCAACATTTACAAGACGATCTAAAAATTCATACATTTTAGCGCCCCTAAGTGTTACTTTACATCCTATAGGCATACCCTCTCGTAACTTAAACGCAGCTACGGACTTTTTAGCCCTAGTTATAATAGGTTTTTGTCCAGACAACATCTCTAAATCTCTTGAAGCACTCTCTAGGATTTTTGCATTATCCTTCGCTTCTCCAATAGCCATATTAATAACTATTTTCTCAACTTTAGGCACTTGTAGCCTATTTTTATATTGAAACTTACTCATCATCGCATCTACGATTTTTTCATTATATTCCGTTTTTAATCTAGCAGTCACTTAGTTTTTCTCCTTTCCTTCTTAATTAATCTATTGCTATACGCTCGCCTTTTACTATAGCAACACGAAACTTCTTACCATCTTCTTTAAAATCAACACCTAAACGAACCGGATTTCCTTTGTAAGAATACATTACATTAGAAATGTGTATAGGCATCTCTTTTTCTATTCTACCACCCTGATTATTAGTGTTAGTTGGCTTAAAATGTTTAGTTCCCATATTTAAACCTTCAACTATAACTCTATCCTTTTTTCTGTCGATAAAAGTAATAACACCTTCGCCAGAGCTATTTTTGGTCTTTTTATCTTTACCGGCGATAATGATTACTTTGTCGCCTTTTTTTAGCCTTGTTTTCATTTCTACCCTCCTATAAAACCTCTGGAGCAAGGGATAAGATTTTTGTATACTTTCTCTCTCTTAACTCTCTCGCTACTGGTCCAAAAATACGGGTTCCTCTCGGATTTTTATCCTCTCTGATAATTACTGCTGCGTTTTCATCAAAACGAATATATGACCCGTCTGCTCTTCTGATCTCTTTAACTGTACGAACAACTACTGCTTTTACAACGTCTCCTTTTTTGACAACGCCCCCGGGTGTTGCTTGTTTAACTGAAGCAACAATAATATCACCGACACTAGCGTAGCGCCTTGTAGAGCCACCCATTACACGTATACAAAGTAACTCTTTTGCACCGGTGTTATCTGCAACTTTTAATCTGCTTTCTTGTTGGATCACTGTAAGGTTCCTCCTTCTTTTATATAAAATAAACTGCTTACCGTAGATACTTGCTTAAATCTTATCACACTAACTATTTAGCTTTTTCTACAATCTCCACTAATCTATATCTTTTTAGCTTAGATAGTGGCCTAGTTTCCATAACTTTAACTCTATCACCTTTTCGGCATTCGTTCTGCTCATCATGTGCATGAAGTTTGTATGTTCTCTTTATAATTTTGCCATAAAGAGGATGCTTAACACTGTTTACCACAGCCACGGTAATTGTTTTATCCATTTTGTCACTGGTAACAATACCAATTAAGGTTTTGCGTAAATTCCTTTGCTCCACTTTTTTCCCTCCTATCCTTTATTTATGGCCTTTACAAGCTTTTCTTTTCTCACGAGAACCTCTTAAAATGTGTTCTTTTTTCGGTTCTTGTTGTGTAAGAATTGTTTGAATACGTGCAATATTTTTTCTTACATCTTTAATACGTGCTGTATTGTCCAACTGATTGGTAGCATTTTGAAATCTTAGATTAAAAAGTTCTTTTTTTGCACTTACCAATTCAGCCTGTAACTCTTCAGAATTTTTAGCTCTTAAATCGTTCAAAATTTCTTTAGTTTTCACTACCATCACCTACCATTTCTTGTTCCGCACGAGAAACGACTTTACATTTGATTGGCAATTTATGAATTGCTAACCTAAGTGCTTCTCTTGCCACTTCTTCTGCTACGCCCGAAAGTTCAAACATAACACGACCTGGTTTTACTACAGCCACCCAATACTCAGGCGAACCTTTACCAGAACCCATCCTTGTTTCAGCTGGTTTTGCTGTAACAGGCTTATCCGGGAATATCTTAATCCAAACTTTACCACCACGCTTAATATAACGTGTCATAGCAATACGGGCTGATTCAATTTGATTGGATTTTATCCATCCTGGCTCTAATGCAATAATTCCGTACTCACCATAAGTGATTTTATTACCACGAGTAGCTTTGCCTTTCATACGCCCTCGAAATTGTCTACGGCGCTTTACTCTTTTTGGCATTAACATTATTTTTCGCTCCCTTCCTTAACTGTTTTTTGAGGAAGTACTTCTCCTTTGTAGATCCATACTTTAATACCAAGCTTACCATAAGTTGTATCCGCTTCTGCAAAACCATACTCTATGTCAGCTCTTAAGGTTTGTAGTGGAATTGTACCCTCTGAATAAGCTTCGGTCCTTGCCATTTCAGCCCCACCTAAGCGGCCAGAACAAGAAACTTTTATACCCTTAGCTCCAGCTTTCATAGCTCGTCCCATAACTTGTTTCATAGCTCTACGAAACGCTGTACGGTTTTCTAACTGAAGTGCTACGTTTTCAGCTGCTAATTGCGCATTTATTTCTGGTCTATCAATCTGTACAATATTTATTGACACTCTTTCTTTTGTCATCTTTTGTACTTCTTGGCGAAGAGCTTCTATAGATGCTCCACCTTTACCAATAACAATACCAGGCTTAGCTGTAGAAACATGAACTCTAAGTTTGCCAGACATTCTTTCGATTTCTATTCTATCTATTCCAGCAGCATAAAGCTTTTTCTTGATAAATTTTCTAATCTTATCATCTTCAACCAAACAATCAGCAAAAGTTTTTTTATCTGCAAACCATCTTGCATCCCAATCTTTAATAATTCCTACTCTTAATCCATGAGGATTTACTTTTTGACCCATTTTTAACCTCCTATCCTAGATTTCTCTCATTTAATACCACGGTTATGTGGCTAGTCTTCTTTTCGATTCTAAACGCACGTCCCTGCGCTCTTGGACGAATTCTTTTAAGAGTAGGCCCTTGCGTAGCATACGCTTCTTGAACAATTAAGTTTGCTGCATTTAACCCATTATTGTGCTCCGCATTCGCAACTGCAGAATTTAAAATTTTTATAATGATATCTGCTGCATATCTTGGTGTATACCTTAAAATACCTATAGCTGTTCGGATATCTTTACCTTTAATTTGGTCTAGCACAATTTTAGCTTTTGAACTAGAAAGTCTAACATATCTAGCTTTAGCATAAGGTCTTTGCTCTTTTTGTTCTTCATTTCTATCTCTTTTTATCTGTGATCTGTGTCCTTTAGCCATCTTATTAACAACTCCTTTCTATTAAATTTATCTAACCCTAGATCTTTTCTCCGCATCTTTACCATGTCCTCGATACGTTCTAGTTAAGGCAAACTCTCCTAGTTTATGACCAACCATATCCTCTGTAATAAATACAGGAACATGTTTTCTTCCGTCATGAAGTGCTATAGTATGTCCTACCATAGATGGAAATATAGTAGATCTGCGAGACCAACTTTTTATAACCTTTTTTTCGTCTGCAGCGTTCATAGCATCTATTTTCTTAAGAAGATGATCATCAGCAAACGGTCCTTTTTTTATTGAACGAGCCACGTCTTAAACCTCCTTTATAAACTTATTTCTTATCACGATGACGAACGATATACTTATTTGAATGCTTGTTTTTCTTTCTTGTCTTATATCCAAGAGCCGGTTTACCCCAAGGAGTACAAGGAGCAGGTCTACCAATTGGAGATCTACCTTCACCACCACCATGTGGGTGATCGTTTGGATTCATAACGGACCCACGCACTGTTGGACGTATACCCATATGACGCTTGCGTCCTGCCTTACCAATATTTATAAGCTCATGGTCACCGTTACCAATTACACCAATAGTTGCTTTACACTCTATAGGAAGTAGTCTCATTTCTCCAGATGGAAGTTTAACAGTAGCGTATTTTCCTTCCTTAGCCATAAGTTGAGCACTAAGACCAGCCGCTCTAACTAATTGACCACCTTTTCCTGGTTTCATCTCTAAATTGTGAATGCTTACACCAACAGGCATATCCTTCATTCTAAGTGCATTACCTATTCTAATCTCGGCCTGCTCTCCACTCATAAGCTTGTCTCCAACCTTTAGGCCTTCTGGTGCAATAATATATCTCTTTTCTCCATCTACATAATTTAAAAGAGCAATATTTGCTGTTCTATTTGGATCGTATTCTATACTAGCTACTACAGCTGGAATACCGTCTTTATTTCTCTTAAAGTCGATAATTCTATACTTTATAGTAGCGCCGCCACCACGATGACGAACAGTAATCTTACCCTGGTTGTTTCTACCAGAATTTTTCTTTAATTTGACCACAAGAGATTTTTCTGGAGTCGATTTGGTAATTTCTTCAAATGATGAAGATGTCATATGTCTCCTAGACGGTGTATATGGTCTATATTTCTTAATTGCCATCTCTTTAATTCTCCTTTCGATTTTTGTTACACTCTGCCACGTGTTTCATTTTAGATCAAATTTCTTTAGGCTTATTACATACCTTGGAAGAAATTGATATCAACACTTGCTTCTGTAAGTTTTACAATAGCTTTTTTATATTTGCTGGTTTTACCTTGAGTTCGTCCACGGCGCTTTGTTTTACCATCATAGTTCATAGTATTAACACGTTCAACTTTTACATCCGGAAACATTTTTTCTACAGCTTCTTTAATTTGAACTTTTGTTGCACTAGGGTGTACAATAAAGGTATACTTCTTGTCTTCCATAATGCCCATACTTTTTTCTGTAACAACCGGTTTCTTTATTACATCATAATATTTTATATCAGCCATTATTTATACACCTCCTCAATTTTTGAAAGAGCTTCTTTAGTTACTACAAAAGTGTCATATTTCAAAATATCATACACATTTATATTGTTTACTCCTGAAGTTTTTACTCCTTGGATATTTCCTGCTGCTCTTTTTATATCCAAAACATACGGGCCTTCAGTTACAATCAAAGCTTTTTTCAGTTGTAGTGCATCCAAAACCTTAACCATAGCTTTAGTTTTAGCTTCTTGTAATTGAAGTTCATCTAATACAATAATCTTATTCTCATTAACTCGGCTAGTCAATGCACATTTTAAAGCTTGTTGTCTTTCTTTTCTATTAAACTTAAACGAATAATCTCTAGGCTTCGGTGCAAAAACAACACCACCACCTGTCCATTGAGGTGAACGAATTGAACCTTGTCTTGCTCGACCGCCACCTTTTTGTCGCCAAGGTTTTCTACCGCCTCCACGAACTTCCGCACGTGTCTTTGTAGATTGTGTTCCTTGACGCTGATTTGCAAGGTAAGATACCACTGCTTGATGAACAAGATGCTCTTTTATTTCTACTGCAAAGATTTCATCGCTTAAAGATACTTCGCCAACTTTCTTGCCTGCCATATTTAAAACACTAATATTTGCCATTTGCTACTCCTCCTTTCTCTATTTGCTGTGCTTTACGCTATTTTTTAGAGTAACAACTGTTCCTTTAGGACCCGGAACACAACCTTTTATTAGAATTAAATTTTTATCCGAATCAACTCTTGCTATCTCTAAATTTTGGATAGTTACGTTGTCTCCACCCATCCTAGATGGTAAACCTTTACCCTTCATTACACGACCAGGGTTTGTTGCTGCTCCCATTGATCCAGCATGACGGTGATATTTTGAACCGTGGGCCATCGGACCTCTACTATATCCATATTTTTTAATAGAACTTGTGTAACCTTTTCCTTTTGTTACTCCAGAAACATCTACTTTTTCA
>MDSO01000018.1_pt1 | contig 37733 bp, 38 predicted proteins | sample 1005691 | NCBI WGS metagenome assembly MDSO01 (sample SAMN05526595, study PRJNA338239) | gut metagenome | isolation source: stomach gut content | host: Acanthurus sohal | place: Saudi Arabia: Red Sea | collected 2011-04 | reverse complement strand
AAGATATGTACGGTTTTGCAATGCCTGCTATAGATATTGATCAACATTTAAGAAAACTAGGTATTGATCATAAGTTTTTTGTAGAAAATGGAGCACATGATAATTTATTTTATAAACCCTATTTAATAGATGCTTTTTCTTATACAAGTAATAATTTTGATATTATCTCTGATGAAATTGTAAATGTAATTGATGGAACAATAACTGCTGATATAGATGAAAATATTAAAATAAATTACACCATAAATATCAATGATGAAATTCGTCAATATTTAAACATTATTCCAAATCCTAATCTAGAAACAACCAAACAGTTTATTCAACCTTTAACTATTCCTATCTTGTTGAAAATTGAGCAAAATGGAAAAACAGTTTATGTTATGAATGATATTAGTAAAAAAGTATCTGAAGCCACTTCTTGGAATGTTCAAGTCAATTTGTTGCCAAATACTCCAGAAACAGAAGATATTGATTTTGATGAATCAATGAAGATTACACTTATTGCTACTATAATAAATCAAAACAAGGAAATAGGGAATATAATAGTTTCGAATAGTGATAATAAATAAAAAAAGAACCTAGGTTTCGGGGGAGGAAACCCAGGTTGAGGGGGGATTTAGCGATGTACCTCACACTCGGTACAATAATAGTATTGCCCAGAATAATTTTAATATACACATTTTAGAAAAAATTTTATATATTTTTTCTAGCACTTGATTAGGCTTGTAAATAAAGTCTTTAACAAGCCTATGTATATATTAGACGCAATTAGAAATTGTACCTAAAATAATTATCTAAAAGAGTAATTTAAAACTCAATGTGTATTGATTTAATTTAGGGTAACAGATTTAGAAACAACGTAACTAAATTTGTTATTACTGATAATGGATTTAGTTACGTTGTTTCTAAATCTATACTTGTTGTAGAACAGGGCAAACATTGTTTGCCCTTATAAACTATACTGCTGGAAATAATTCTTCTTGAGATTTTACTTTAATTGGTATAACAATTGTTAATGATCCTTCTGCTGCAATACTAGCTACTGGAATGCTATAGACTTGCTCATCATTTTTAACTCCAACAACATCTTTTCCGTCAATAGTAGGTGTACCCATTTCAAATTCAGTTGGTAATTTATCTTCAATTACAAAGTCTGACCAAACTAAATCAGTTAAATTTGTAACAACAATTTCATAATCAAATTTGTCTCCTGGTTCGTAATATCCTACTTGATCTGCTAATGCAATATCTTTTGTAATTTTTATAGGTTCTCCGTCCACAATAGTAATTGGTGGAGCTGATACCAGTGCACCCTTTTTTCCTCCAATATTAACTTGTGCTTGATTTACAATGTCTTTTAATATTTTAACTGTTTCTGCCATAAAAATTTACCCCTTTCTAATATAACTTATATTTGTGAAGTTTGTCTTCCCTATATTATTTTATTCATTACACATAAAAGTGTTACAGTTTATAAAATAAACTTAGCTTGAACGGGAATAATTATTATAAGGAGTTTGTCTGGAAAACTTTCTATAATAGGAATAGTTAGTATTGTCTTATTTTCAACTCCATCTGAAACTTGTATATTTTTTATAGTTGTTGAATTTGCCCCATCATATTGTTTAATATTATCAACATCAGTTTTAAGTTCGTTTGGCATATAATTAATTATATTAAAGTTTTTAATGGCATATTTTGTATTATTAAGTACATTGATTTCATAATTAAATTTTGTATCTACTAAAATAGGAGCATTTTCAAAAAGTTCTTTATCATCCAGTTTAATTTTTTTTATAAGTGTTATTGGAAAAGTTTCTATAGGTTCAAAATGGTGAATTACAATGCGATTTTGTATACTCTTGTACTTATTATATGGATCGTTTACATTATATACAATGTAAATGTTTTCATTTTTACCCAAAAATGGGATCGTAAGATTAATGTGATTTTCAGCTATACTCCAAGTAATTTCTTCTGGTGTATATAAGCGATGTATAAATTCATGCACATTGCTAATAATTTTTAATTTTATATTAAGAACATCTTTCCCTGATATATTTGTAATATTAACATGGCTGCATTTTTTCTTACACTCTAATGTGATATGTTGGTATATTTTAAACATATATTTTCCTTTCTTATATAATTAGTTATATTTATTATATGTTTTTTATTCAAAAGCGTTATTTAAAATTTATCAAATTAAGTAAATAAGAAAAAAAGCCTTTTGGCCTAAATTCGTTATCATGAAAAAAACCTCGCCTTTGGCGAGATATAAATTTAGCTACTATAATTTATAAGTATGAAGACTATACATTTAAACTTGATGCAAATTCTTTTATTTCACTTATATTATCTGAAACAATATCATCTACTTTTAAAGGGGGTGTTTTTTCAATTCCACCGCACTCAGTTGCTCTTTTAGAAATTAAATCAACTGCCTGACAAAATACATCTCCAAAACTTGCTTTATCTCCACATCCAAAAACAGCAAAAGCCTTTCCGTTTAATAATTTTGTGGACATAGATTCATAATAAGGAAGGAAGTCGTCTTGTATATCACCATAATTCCAAGTTGAAGAACCAAATAAAACTAAATCAGCTGTTTCGATATCACTATCGTTTGCGGTTGAAACTTCGATAACTCTAGAGTTATGGTTAGTTAGTTCAGCCTTGATTAATTCTGCTACTTCAGCGGTATTTCCAGTTGTAGAACCATAGATTATAGATATATTCATTTTTTTTAGCTCCTTTATATTCTAATAATTTAATAACAATCTAATTTGTTGGCTTACATATTTTCTTTTATAATATAATTTTTCTGATTCATTAGTATCTCCATACATGTTCCATCCCAAAGTTTTAACATAAGGACTATCATCCATCCCCATATACGCTAAAACATCCGTTATGGTATAACCTAAGAAAAATCCTATCTCATGTGGAAAAGTTGTTTCTTCACAAATTTTACTAATCAGTATATCAATATAACTATTAAGGGTATAACTTTTTGGATAACCCAATTCTATAAGGTATTTAATTCTATCTTCGCTTAGCAATAAATTATGGAGGTCAGTTGGATTATAAATTAAAAGTTGAATATTTTGTTCTGTTGATTTAACAATTCGTACTTTAACATCTGATTTTATCTTTAAAATTATTTTATAACTTTCGATAGGAATATTAAATATTTCTAAACTTTTTACACCACTTAAAATTGTGCCAAATTTTTCACATATTATTTTCTCAGATGTAGAAGTACACGGAATATACTCTATTAAACTTTCAATAATCTTGTTAAGCATAGTTTTTTACCCCCTAATGAATATTTTAATAAGTTATATTATACTAGCGTATTTAACTATAAATAATAAATTTAAAATGATAACTTTTACCAATAATATTATTATAATTAAATTAATAATTATTGTCAATAATGTTCGCAAAAAAATTTTTAAAAATTAAAAAAAATAATTTAGAGTAAATTTTTAGTTGATAAAATGATATAGAATATCATTGACAGTTTAATTTGGTTGTGTTATCATTTTATCAAAGTTTAAAAAAAATAATTTGTACAGATTGTATATTACTTAAATAATAAATCATATCATATTTTAAATAATTAGTTAATGGAAAAAAGTGGCCTTAAATAAAAAGGATATATTATATAAAGAAAGATATAATAAAAAATAAGGGATTTCTTGTTTAATTGTTTAAAATTTAGAAGGGAATGATATGTAATGACATTATTTGAAGGAAAAGCTAACAACACATACATTATAAAGGAAATAAAAGGAACAGAAAAAGTACAAAATTTTCTTTTAACGCTTGGATGCTATGAAGATGAAGATATTTCTATAATTTCAAAAATAGCGGATAATGTTGTAGTAAATGTAAAAAATGCAAGATATGTTTTAGATGAGGAGATTTTAAAAAATATAATAGTATACAATTAAAGGAGCTATATTATGAAAATAGCATTAGCAGGAAATCCCAATAGTGGAAAAACATCTCTTTTTAATACTCTGACAGGTGAAAAAGCATATGTTGGAAACTGGGCTGGAGTTACCGTTTCAAAAAGAGAAGCTTACTTAAAAGATGAATATTCAAAAGAAGAAAAAATAACTATAGTAGATTTGCCTGGTGCTTATTCAATGTCACCATATACATCCGAAGAAACTATTACTAGAGATTATGTTAAAACTGAAAATCCAGATGTAATAATAAATGTTGTAGATAGCACGAATTTAAGTCGAAGTTTATTCTTTACATCCCAATTATTAGAATTAGGAATACCTATGGTAATTGCTTTAAACAAACAAGATTTATCTGATCAAAAGGAAATTACTATTGATACTGTTGGGTTAGCTGAATATTTGGAATGCAAAGTAGCAACTATTTCGGCTTTAAAGCATGAAGGAATTGAAACATTGATAAAATTTGCTATAAAAGCAAATAAAGAAAACTCAGTTCCACACCCACTTGATAAAGATTTAATTATAACTGAAGGCGACAAACAAACATATAAAGATAATGATATAAAAAGATTTAATCTTGCTAAACAAATAAGCAATACTTATGAAAAAAGAACTATTGATGCCAATATTAAAACAAAATCGGATAAAATAGATGAGATTGTGGCTAATAAAGTATGGGGCATTCCTATCTTTGCAGTTATAATGTGGGGAGTATATTGGTTTTCACAACGTGGGCTGGGTGGATATCTATCGGAATATTTAAATGAAGTAGTTTTTGGAGAGATAATTCCAACGACAGCTATTAATTTTTTAGAAAGTATGAATGTATCAGGATTTTTACAAGCTTTAATAGTAGATGGTATAATTGGCGGAGTTGGAGCAGTACTTGGATTTTTACCTTTAATTATGGTATTGTTCTTCTGTCTATCTTTACTAGAGGATTGTGGGTATATGTCAAGGGTTGCTGTTATTATGAACAGATATTTTAAAAAGATTGGTTTATCAGGAAAATCAATAATACCTATGCTTGTTGGTTCTGGCTGTGGGATACCAGGGATTATGGCAACTAGAACTATTGAAAACATTTCAGCTCGTAGAGCAACAGCAATATTGACACCATTTGTTCCTTGTGGAGCAAAATTACCTATAATTGGATTGTTTGCTATGGTATTTTTTCCAACATCAGCTTGGGTGGCACCATTAACTTATTTTATTGCAATATTAGTAATTATAATATCTGGATTACTAATAAAACATATGTTTAATATAGATAATTCAGAATCTTTATTTATAATAGAACTACCTGAATATAAATGGCCAAGTCTTAAAATTGCAACTTTATCTATGCTGGATAAAGCAAAAGCTTTTATAATAAAAGCAGGAACAATAATATTACTATGCAATACCGCAATTTGGTTACTTCAAAGTTATGATTTTTCATTTCATATTGTTGAAAATTCAGACTACAGTATGTTGGCATATTTAGGAGGAATTATTTCACCGTTATTTATTCCACTTGGAATGGTTGGATGGCAACTTGCTGCAGCATCAATTACAGGGTTTATAGCAAAAGAAAATGTTGTTGGTAGCTTGGCAGTTATGTTTGCAATTAGTGAAGAAATGTTACATTCTGGAGTTAGCCCATTGCTTATAGTTTTCACTCCAGTTACAGCTTTTGCATTTATGTGCTTTAACTTATTTACACCACCTTGTTTTGCAGCAATTGGTGCTATGAACTCTGAGCTTGGTAGTAAAAAAGTATTAATTTTTGGTGTAGGATTTCAACTAATGGCAGGATATACCATTGCTATGTTAATAAATCAAATTGGAACGTTTTTTATAACAGGAAGCCCTGCAGATGGATTTGTAGCTTCAATTATAATTTTGCTAGTAGAAATAGCAGTTTTTATAAAAGTTAGCCATAACGCTAGAGTTTCAAATAGACAAAGTATCTTATCGACATAAGGAGAGACTGATTTTGGGAGACATTTTAGTAGGAATAATACTTGTAATTGTGTTAGGGTTAGCATTATATAAAGTAATAAAAGACAAAAAGAATGGTAAGACCTGTAGTGGTTGTAATGGGTGTAGTGATGTAAAGAAAAAATGCAAATAAGAGAAAAAGGGAGCATATAACGCTCCCTTTTTTTTATGCTATTTTATTTACTAGTTTTTGTAATTTAGATTTTTTACGTCCAGCAGTATTAGCATGGAAAATTCCTTTTGAAGTAGCTTGATCAATTTTTTTAGATGCTATTTTTAATTGAGCTTGAGCTAATTCTTTATCTTTAGCTTGTACAGCAGAAATTACTTTTTTAGAATAAGTTTTAACTGCTGAAGTGATTGCACGGTTGCGTGCTGTTTTTGTTGCGATTACTTTAATACGTTTTTTTGATGATTTAATATTTGCCATTTTAATAGGCCTCCATTCAAATTTTAATAGTTCGACACGGTTGGGGAAATCTGAACGGTAATAAATATGCCTTAATTATATCTTATCCATTATATTAAGTCAACATATAGTAAACGTACTTATAAGCTGCAATTTTATTTTTATAGTTCATAACAGGAGCTTTACACTATAACTAAATTTAGTTACTACTATCTTTTACTATAACTATAAAAATATTATTTTTTGGATAAACTATAATAGACGTACTTATAAGCTGAAGCATTTTTTTGAGGGTTTGGTGTTTTTAGTACTTATTAGCCTTGCCTCATTATAAGATAAGCTTTCCTATATTCCCATAAAATTCCTAGTCAATAAACCCAACGACCTCAGCCAACAAGGTTTGCTCCAACATCATGTAATATTAAAATTATATTTATGCTTGTTTGTTGCATTTATTAAATTATTATCACGTTGTTAATTAGTTATACTATATAATGAACAAAAGTTTAATTCATACCATGACTAAAGTCACGGGTGTTCTTGTTTTGTAAGATTATAGGAATAAATTTTATGGCATAGGGTCGTAGACCCTGAACTAACAAGCAAGATAGAGTACATCTGATAGAAATTAATTTAACAAGGCTAAGGAGATAAGACATGAAACTTGATATTGTATGTGTAGGAAAACTTAAGGAAAAATATCTTTTAGAAGGAATACAAGAGTATTCAAAGAGACTAAGTAAATATTGTAAAATGCAAATAATTGAAATTGCTGATGAAAAGACAAAAGATGGAGATTCAGCAAATGAAGAAAATATTATAAAACAAAAAGAAGGTGAAAAGATTTTAAGAGCAATTAAAGAAAATAGTTATATTGTGGCACTAGACTTGAAAGGAGAAATGTTAACTTCAGAACAGTTTGCTGATTTTATTCAAAAAAGAGGGCTTAATAGAGACAGTTATATAACTTTTATTATAGGGGGGTCTTTAGGGATAAGCAAAGATGTTTTGTCAAAAGCACATTATACACTATGTTTTTCAAAGATGACATTTCCACACCAGCTATTTAGAGTAATGTTAACTGAACAAATTTATAGAGCATATCGCATAAATCTAGGGGAACCATATCATAAGTGACAGATTTAGTCGTGTTATTCATGAATAATTCTTCATAAGTATACAACTTAGTTATCCCTATTTGCCCTAGTCGCATCAAATGGCGCAAATTCCACTCATTGATAGGAGTCTCAGTCCCCCTATATTTTTTCTATAATTGGTTATATTATTTTATATATTATTTAACCCCAACTATGGGGATATCTCCACATCTCTATAGTTGATGGAAGTGTTTACCTAGGAGGATAAATTTATGAAGCATTTAAGAGTACCAGCAACTAGTGCAAATGTGGGGCCTGGATTTGATACATTAGGCTTAGCATTTGAATGGTTTTTAGAATGTTATTTTACTAAATTGCCTGAGAACGGAACATTAGAAATGGAAATTGAAGGGTTTGGAAAAAAATATATTCCTGTAACTAAAGAAAATATTATCTATAAGGCATATGATAGAGTATTTAAATATAAAAATATTGAGACATATGGACTAAAAATTAACATTAATAACAGTGTTCCAATAGCTAGAGGTATGGGTAGCAGTTCCTCTGCAATTGTAATGGGGATATTAGTGGCTAATTCATTACTGAATAATATTTTAACTCAAGATGAATTATTGCAACTAGCATACGAATTAGAAGGTCATACTGATAATATTACTGCTGCCTTATTAGGAGGCTTTATTACTAGTGGAGTTGTTAATGGTCAAGTAAAAGCTGTTAAATTTAATATTCCAGGTAATTTGATTTGTACTTTAATTGTACCAGATTATGAGCTTTCAACAGTTAAAGCACGCAAAGTATTACCTAGTGAAATTTCCTTTAAAGATGCTGTTCAAAACAATATTAATACTTCTATGATTGTGTCTAGTTTAAGCAAGGGTGATTTAAAGCTATTTTCACAATTTTTAACAGATTATCTTTCACAACCTTATAGAGCTCCTTTAGTGAAAGGTATTACTAAAATTCAAGAAATAGCTAGAGACTGCGGATTTTTGGGAGCATGTATTTCAGGAGCAGGTCCTACAATTATTTTATTTACTGAAAAAAACAAATCAACAGATTTAGAGCCCATTAAAAAAATATTAAAAGATGAAAAGATTAATTTTACGATTTATAAAGATATAAATTTTATTAATTACGGTGGTTTAGACCTGTTGAGCAAAGTGAGGTAAAAAAATGTACATTAATACACGTAACAATGATGTTGAGCAAGCTGTATTTTCTTATAAAACTATTATAGACGGGATAGCTCCAACAGGTGGACTGTTTGTTCCTACAAAGTTACCTAAGTTGAACTATCAAGATTGGATAAACAAAACTTATCAAGATATGGCAGTAGAAATTTTCGATGCTCTTTTAGAATTTGATAATAGAGAAAGTATAAAGGAAATAGTTAATAATTCGTATAATACAAATTTTGCAAGCGAAGAAATTACTCCCATAAAAAAAGTTGGGAATGTTTATATAATGGAGCTGTTTCATGGTCCAACTGGGGCATTTAAAGATGTAGCACTTCAAGCACTTCCACATTTAATGGTAAAGTCTAAATCATTAGCTAATAAAAAAGAAGACACTGCAATACTAGTGGCAACTTCTGGAGACACAGGAAAGGCAGCTTTAGAAGGATTTAAAAATATAGATGGTATTAAAGTAATTTGTTTATATCCCCATAAAGGTGTAAGTAAGATGCAAGATTTGCAAATGCGTACAACTAATGGACATAATACACATGTTATAGCAGTTAAGGGAAATTTTGATGATTGTCAAGCTATGGTTAAAGAGATTTTTAGTGATGAAAATTTTAAATCTCAAATTTCAAACTATACACTTTCTTCTGCAAACTCAATCAACTGGGGAAGGTTGATGCCTCAAATAGTTTATTATTTTTATAGTTACATTCAACTAGTTAAACAAAATCAAATTAAAATAAACGATAAAATTAATATTTGTATTCCAACAGGCAATTTTGGAAATATTTTGGCTGGATATTATGCTAAGGAAATGGGCCTTCCTATTGAAAGACTTATTTGTGCCTCAAATAAAAATAATATTTTAACAGATTTCTTTAAGACTGGCCATTATGACAAGAAACGTGATTTTCATAAAACAAATACTCCATCGATGGATATTTTAGTTTCAAGCAATTTGGAGCGTTATTTGTTTGAAAAAAGTAATAAAGATGATAAATTAATATTAAATTTAATGAGAGATTTATTAAAAGATGGAGAATTTAGAATTGGTTCTGAATTACTAGCTAAAATAAATAAAGAAGTATTTGCTGGATTTGCAACAGAAACGGAAATTTTGGATACTATTAAAGATGTATATTCAACTTATAATTATGTGTTGGACCCACATACAGCTGTTGGATATAAAGTATATCAGGATTATGCAAGACAAACAGGAGATACTACTCCAACATTACTAGGTGGAACGGCTACTCCATTTAAATTTAGTCATACTGTTATTAAAGCTATTACTGGGGAAAATATGGATGAAGAAAAAGCTATTAAACAACTAGAGGTTTTAATGAATGATTATCACGAAGGTGTAAAAGACCTAGAGAAAAAACTTATTTTGCATAATACTACATGTGAAATAAATGAAATTAAATCAGAAATTTTAAAAATTTTATCTTAAAATTTAATATTGCTATCAAGAGTTTTCGTATATACTTAAAAAGCTATCCAGTTGATAGCTTTTTTTATTTTATGAAATATCTACTTCTAATACAACCGCCTTGCCTTCATCGTCGAATTTATATGCGATGATAATTTTCCTGTAATTGGAAAAGTTGTTGATGAATAATAAAATTTTAGTGCTAAAATATAAACACACCTATGAAATTGTTAAAATATGGTATAAAATAAAATAAGTACTACCATTATAATAGAAGGGGGAATTACAATTCTTAAGCAATATATATTTAAATACAAATGGTTTTACATTACTGGCATACTTATGCTATGGATGACAAACGTGGCACAAATGTACATACCAAAAGCTACTGCAGCAATAACAGATGGAATTACAATCGGAAGCTTGGATATTGATGGAGTGGTTGAAATATTAAAGTTACTTATTCTAGCAATTTTTACAATTGTAATTGGAAGAATGGGATGGAGGATAACTCTAGTGGGAAGCGGAAGAAGGATTGAAAAAGAAATCAGAGAGGCACTATTTACAAAATGGCTAAAACTAGACATAACATACTTTAATGAAAATAAAACAGGAAATTTGATGGCGTATGCTACAAACGATTTAAATGCAATTAGGATGATGACGGGAATGGGAGTTATAGTAATATTTGATGCAATAATTATGACTTTAATGGTAATATATACCATGGCAACTTTTGTTAATATAAAATTAACGCTGGTAGCTATTGTGCCAATGCCGCTTATAGCTATTTCAGGATTATATATGAAAAAACATATCCATGATAGATTTCTGGCTAAACAAAGAGCTTTTGCTAATCTATCAGATCAAGTTCAAGAATCATTCTCTGGTATAAAAGTTATAAAAGCTTTTGTCCAAGAAAATCAAACTTTGGACAAATTTGAAAGCATTTGCCTAGACAACTATGTAAAAAATATATCATTAGCCAAAATATCAGCCTTCATGAACCCCGCTATGCAGTTTCTAGTTGGAATTAGCTTATTAATTAGCATTGGATATGGTGGATACATGACACTTAACAACGAAATTACAGCTGGTAGCTTTATAGCATTTAATCAATATATCTTAATGTTAACTTGGCCTATGTCAGCTATTACCCATGCAATAAATGTATATGCTCAAGGGATTGCAGCTGCAAAAAGGATTGAAGAAGTACTGAACGCAAAAGAAATAATTTTAGACAATGAAAACTCAATATCCAAAGATAATCTTGAAGGAAGTATTTCTATAAAAGATTTTAACTTTGACTTCCCTGATAATAATCAACCCGCTTTACGAAATATAAATTTAGAAATAGAAAGTGGCCAAACACTAGCAATATTAGGACGAACAGGTAGCGGAAAATCAACCTTAGTTAACATTCTTCTAAGATTTTATAATATTGAGGAAAATAAATTGTTTATTGGTGGATATGATATAATGAAGCTTTGTGTTAAAACAGTGCGTGGAAACATTGCTTATGTACCGCAGGACAATTTTCTATTTAGTGATACTGTTAAAAATAATATTGCTTTTGGACTCGGGGATTTTGATGATGAACTAGTTCAAGAAGCAGCAACACGGGCAAATGTTCACCAAAACATCATTGATTTTACAGATAAATATGAAACTGTTGTTGGAGAAAAAGGTACTATGCTTTCTGGTGGACAGAAACAACGTATCTCAATTGCTAGAGCATTAATTCTTAAAGCACCAATTTTAATTTTGGATGACTCGCTTTCTGCAGTTGATACTAAAACAGAAGAAACTATACTTAACAATCTAAAAAAAGTAAGAAATGGAAAAACTAATATAATAATTGCTCATCGAATTTCTACAGTAAGAAATGCTGATAAAATAATTGTGATGGAACAAGGAAAAATAGCAGAGCAAGGCACACATGACAGTCTAATAAAGCTTGGAGGAATATATGCAAAAATGCACATACAACAACAGCTAAAAAAAGGCGGTGATACATATGAAGGATAAAAAATTATTAAAAAGACTTTTATTTTATGCAAAACCATACAGTGTACAGTTTATTTTGGTAATTACAATGATGATAATAAGTACTGGAGCAGATCTATCAAAGCCAATTATAATTGGAAGCGTAGTAGATTTATTTGTAAACAATACCAAAGATACAGCAGAAACTCTTAGGATACTTTTAATATATAGTGCACTGTTTTTAACCGTACTAGTAACTAGCTTTATACTTGTGTATATACAAACTATAATGTTGCAAAATATAGGACAAAAAATAATTAAGAAAATAAGGCTAGACATATACAACAAAATGCTAGATTTGCCTTTAAGATATTACTATCAAAATCCAGTGGGAGCTCTAGTAACACGAGTAACCAATGACACAGAAAGTCTAAATGAGATGTATACTAGTGTTCTTACAAACTTATTTAAACATACTATGTTTTTAACTGGCATACTTATAATGATGTTTACTGTAAATGTTAAAATTTCACTTTATGTAGTTTGCTCCATACCAATAACAATTATCATGACTGTAATATTTAAATATTTTTCAAGAAAAGCCTACCGTGCAACTAGGAATTATTTAACAGAAATGAATATATTTTTATCTGAACATTTAATGGGTATGAAATTAATACAAATTTTTAGCAGAGAAAAGAAAACTTTGAACAAGATGACAGATATAAATGAAAAATTATTTAAATCAGGGATGAGAGAACTCTATGCTTTTTTGGTATATAGACCAAGCTTGTTTGCAATGTCTAACTTAACTATTGCACTAGTGTTATATGTTGGCTCAAAAGAAGTTTTAGCAGGAGCAGTCACTATTGGAACAATTGTAATCTTTATTTCGTATGTAAAAGATTTTTTTGGTCCTATTGAGCAATTAGCTGAAGTCTTTAATATTTTACAATCGGCGTTTTCAGCTGCTGAAAAAATCTTTACTGTGCTAGATGAAGAAAATGAAATAGAAAGTGGAACTTTAGAAATAAATCCAGATAGCTTTAAAGGTGATATTGAATTTAAAAATGTTTGGTTTGCATATAAAGATGAAGATTGGATATTAAAAGATGTTTCGTTTAAAATTGATATTGGACAAAAGATAGCTTTTGTTGGAGCAACTGGAGCTGGAAAAACATCAATATTAAGCTTGATATCACGGTATTACGATATTCAAAAAGGACAAATACTAATTGATGGTAAAGATATAAGAGAATTTACTATAGAAAGTTTAAGAACCCAAATAGGGCAAGTTTTACAAGATGTTTTCATGTTCACGGGTAATATTGAAAAAAATATTAGGCTAGGAAAAGAAGAAATTTCCGAACATGATGTCAAGGAAGCAGCTAAGATGGTTTATGCAAATACTTTTATAGAAAAAATGCCACATAAATATAAACAAGAAGTAATTGAAGGAGGGGCAACTCTTTCCACTGGAGAAAGACAACTCATATCATTTGCTCGTGCAATAGCGTATTCTCCAAAAATATTTATTCTGGATGAGGCCACTGCAAATATTGATACTGAAACAGAAGCTGTTATTCAACAAGCAATCTATAAAATAATGGAAGGCCGTACCACTATTATGGTAGCTCACAGACTTGCTACAATTCAACATGCAGATAATATTATTGTATTGGATAAAGGTGAGCTAAAAGAGATGGGGACACATCAGGAATTACTTAACCAAAAAGGAATTTACTATAATCTTTATAAACTAAGTTTAAATCACTAGCAGTAGGGCTGAACATTGTTCAGTCCTACTTAATGATTCATGTTTATATAGTGTTTTCATTTCTAAAATAGTCCAGCCTATTTGTAGTAATAGAATCAACTCCTAAATTTTTTAGGCTAGTTATCTCATTTTTTCCATCTACGGTCCAAACAAAAACTTTTTTGTTATTTTTATGCATAATTTCAAGAATTTCTTTAGTTAGAAATTTATAATCTATATTTATGCCTGCGTAGTTGTTTATCTGTTTTGCGAGTTCGTTACATCAATGGGCGTAAAGCCCACTCCTTTAGGTGTGGGACATAAGCCCTATTATTTTCTTTAATTAGTGTATTTAAACATTGAAAACATACATCATTTTTGATATACTCCACATATGAACAAATATAGAACAACTACAACAACTGTTTCATTAATAAACTATCATTTTGTATTTTGTCCTAGATATAGGCGTAAAATTTTTTTAATTAAAGGAGTAGAAGAACGATTTAAAGAACTAATTTTAATGATATGTGAACCTTTAGAAATTGAAATATTAGCTATTGAATGTGATAAAGACCATTGTCATATGTTTTTAAATAGTCCTCCAAAATTAAGTCCATCTGATATAATGCAAAAAATTAAAGGAAAAAGTAGTAAAATATTAAGAGAAGAATTTATAGAATTGTCAAAAATGCCTGGATTATGGACAAGAAGTTATTTTGTTTCTACTGCAGGAGAAGTTTCAAGTGAAACAATAAAAAAATATATAGAAAGTCAAAAAACAAGATATATTTAGAAAGGAGGAGAACTCATTGAGTAATTTTTGTATAACACTACCCTTAAAAACGGAAAAATTTCAAGAAGATAAATTAAATAAACGTTTTGAAATTGGAAGAAAAATATATAATTCTTTAGCAAATATTGTAGAGAAAAAATATAACCAAATGATTAAAACTAAAGAATATAGAAATATTAAGTTAGAACTAAATCAAATTTATAAAAGTAAAGATACAGAAAAAATTAAAGAAACAAAAGAGTTATGCAAAAAACTTAATGAAATATACAAAATGCATGGGTTTTCAGAGTATGAATTTCATAAATTAGTATCACCAATTCAACGTACATTTAAGAAAAATATTGATTCACATACAGCTCAAAAAATAGCATCAAGTTTATGGAAAGCATATCAAAAATTAATATTTGGAGATGGAGAAAAAGTATATTATAAAAAATTTGATACGTTAACTTCACTAGAAGGGAAAAATAATAAAGCTGGAATACGATTTAAAGATGAAATAATTTATTGGAATAATTTAGAACTAAAAGTTATAATAGATAATAAAAATTTATATGAAGTACAAGCGTTCCAAAATCAGATTTGTTATAACAGAATTATAAGAAAATTTATAAGAGGACGATATAAATTTTATGTTCAAATTGTATTTAAGGGAGTGCCGCCAAGAAAAATAAACAAAGAAACTGGACTATTTAAAAACAACATAGGAAAAGGCGATGTAGGATTAGATATAGGAACACAAACTATTGCTATATGTAGTGAAGAAAAAGTAAGGTTATATGAATTATGCGATAAAGTACAAAAACAAGAAGATATAAAACGAAAAATATTAAGAAAAATGGATAGAAGCAAAAGAAAGACTAATCCAGAAAGTTTTAATGAAAATGGAACTTATAAAAAAGGAGTAAAATGGAAGTATTCTAAAAAGTATTTAAAACATAAAGCTAAGTTAAAAGAAATTTATAGAAAACAAGCAGATATAAGAAAACTTCAACATGAAATTTTAGCTAACGAAATAATAAAATTAGGAAATAATATATATGTAGAAACAATGAATTTTAAAGGACTACAAAAGAAAGTAAAAAAAACTGATAAAAATGAAAAAGGTAAGTATAAGAAGAAAAAACGGTTTGGAAAAAGCATTGCAAATAAAGCACCAGCAATGTTATTAGAAATAATAGGTAGAAAATTAAGTTACGAAGATTTAAAACTTGAAAAAATAGATACAAAAAAGGTAAAGGCATCACAATATAATCATATAGAAAAGGAATATAAAAAGAAGAAATTAAGTGAACGCTTAACAGAAATAAAAGGATTAAAAGTACAAAGAGATATGTATAGTGCATTTTTAATAATGAATGTAAATGAAGATTTGGAAAGTATAAATGATAAAAAATGTGAAAATAGATTTGATAAATTTATAAAATTGCATGATAAAGAAATAAATAGATTAAAGTTAAATAAAAATCTATCAAGTATGGGAATATAAATTATAAAAACGTCTTGAAACAGGCGTAATACTATTGTTAATTAGTTCGTTGGAACTATTAATAGTGAAAGTCTTGGGGAAACTATATTAGTGTATATTGATTTTCGAGTCGTATAAGAAAGTTAGTTAGTACCTAAGAACCCCACTCCTTTAGGGGTGGGAGTTTCAGTTGATGATAAAATTCCTGTAACATTAAAAATATTTGTTTTCATTGTTATACCTCCATAAGTAATTTTAAACTATGATTATAAAATCTGTGTTATAAATTTGTAAAATTTAGGTAAAAAAATGTTAGCTGAATATAGCGGTGCAGGAGTGCATACCCTACTATAATTACATTCACAAAGAAGTCTGCATCATTAGTTAAATGCACTAAATTAATTATTTCACAATTTATAGACAATAAAATAAGGGAAAAAGATCAAATGTCTTTTTCCCTTATTCATCCCCCATATTGACATAGCTTAAAGCTAGTTGCTGGGCACTACATCAATATTATTTTTTTGTGGCTCAATTTCACCAGCAAGTTCAAAACCTTTTTTAGCTAATATTACAGCAACAACTTCATTAATAACTGCAGCAGCAGCAATTGTTCCTTGAACAATGATAGCTGAAGCTGGATCAAATGTATTCAAAGAAGTAGCAGCCATGCCTGTAAATACTAGTGAAACACCTGAATGTGGTAATAAAGTTAAACCTAAATATTTTCTTATATTATCTGATGAATTAGAAGTTTTTGCTCCAAGATATGTACCAAAGTATTTCCCTAGTCCTCTTGAAATAATATATACAAAAGTTAATATTCCAGCACCAAAAATAAGTTTATAGTCTAGTGGAGCTGCCAAGTTAAGTATCATAATAATAAACGCAATAGATACAACTGGTGCAACAGAGGATGAGATTTTTGACATCATCTCTTCAGATGTCTTATTTGTGATTGTTCCAAACAAGGCCATTCCAAGTAACATATAGTTAATAGCTGGTGTAGCCAAAACAAAATTATCAATGCTGTATGCAATAATATACGCACCTATTATAATAAGGATAGTAGTTATACCATATAACTTTTCTGATTTTATTTTTTTGTAAATTGCAATTGATACAAATCCTATAATTATCCCTAAAATTAAAGGTAATGCTATATTTAAGAAAACAGTCATAAGTGGAGATGTAGTTGAGGCTGGCCCCATAGATAAAATAAATGCATTTATAGTAAAAAATGCACTAAGTGCTATTACATCATCTATAACAGCAATAGGTAGCAAAATTTTAGTAATATCTCCTTTAGTTTTATACTCATTTATAATAGATAGAGCTGGCACTGGCGCTGTTGCAAGTGCAATTCCGCCAAAGATAATTGCTACATACAATGGAACACCCATAAAGTTAAATAAAATACCAAAAAATGCTGATACTACAATAAAAGTACCTATTGATTCAAAAAGTGTAATTGTAATAACTTGTTTACCATAGGCTTTCATTTTTTTGAACATTAAATCTTTTGCAAATAAAACCCCTATTGATAATTCTAATAAACGTGACAAAGTGTGATACCAATTTGCAGTTGTAAGCTCAACTGACAAAATGTTTAATGCATAAGGTCCTAAAATCATTCCTGTAAGTAAAAATCCAAGAACTCCGGGCAACTTTAATTTGCTAATTAATTTACTAGCTAAAATTGCTATAAAGACTGAAAATACAAGTCTTAATACTAATAAAATTATGTCCATTATTTAAACCATCCTTTCTATAAACCAATAACTTGAATTAGATATAAGTTTACAATATTTGTTTTATAAATTTTATTATATTTAATATTAAATTTTAAGTCAATGCTTGTAGACTAACATAAATATTTTTTTTATAGTATACTTTGTTTATAATTACTCTATTATATCAAATAAATTAATTTAGTTATTGGGATATTGACTAAAAAGTACTTATATATATTTATCTAATGATAAGATAAGTACTTTTTCCGTTAAAGGACAAGATTTATAAACGAAATTTTGCTAATTTTTTGAGTTGTGCTAGTCTTTTATTTATTAATCATGGCTTGTTGAATAATTCATTTTTATTTAGTACATTTAATTAACAAAGATTATTTTTTCATAGTGGGGAGCTCCTGTGGGGAGTTTCACTCTTAAATCCTCAAGAAAGTACTTCAGTTCAAAGGTAAATCTAATTTAACTAGAACAACTGGCAAGTTAAAAAAAATAACTATATATCCATCATTAGTGCATTATGCACAATACAATAAGAAGATACATGCAAAAGCGTACCTTTTTGCGTTGTTTTCATAGATAATACTTAAATTTAAATGTAATATAATGAATATTTATGCAACTACAGCTGGAAAATCTTTGAATTTTTTATCTTTGGCTAAGCTAAATAAACTCAATTTAGCTAAAATTTGCACAAATAAATATTCTTAAGACATAAATTATTAGCTATAATTCATGTCTCATGTATTTAGTAACAACATAACTAAATCTGTTATTCGTGATAAGGAGAAAAGGCTAAAGGTCTTTTCTTTTTATTTTTCTAATTTTAACTGGAAGTCCTAGCTGCTTATTCAAACTTTTTCTAACTGAAAACCACGATTGGTTATGCAGCCTTTAAATGCTGGATGAAACCTCGATTGTATAACTGTTAATGCTAAACGGAAACCATCATTGGGTATAAAAACTGGTAAAGCTAAATAGAAATCCTGATTTTATTTAGAAAATGGTAAAGTTAGATGGAAACTCTGATTTTATTTAGGATATGAAGTTCTAAATGGGAACCCCGATTGTATATAGAAAATGGTAATGTAGATGGAAACTCTGATTTTATTTAGGATATGAAGTTCTAAATGGAAACCCCGATTGTGTATAGAAAATGGTAAAGCTAGATGGAAATCATATTTTTATGTAGGAGATGAATACTGAATGGAAACTCGATTGTATATAAAAACTGTTGATACTGAATGGAAACCCTTGAGATTATGTAGGATATGAAGTTCTAAATGGAAACTCCGATTGTTTGTGCAGCTTTTGAATGTTGGATGCCCCCAAATTTGGTTAAGACATAAAATGCTGAATGGAAGTCCTGATTGTTTACCCAGACTTTTAATTCTAGCTAAAAAGCCTATTAACTTTCATAATTTATCTCAAAATATTTTTTACACTAGAAATAGGCTTAAACTTTCTTTAGGCCTAGTGGTCTTACTTGAACAATATACTTTTCAGTTTTTTTTCCAACATTTATATAACCTGTTTATAATCTCAAATGTATGATTATAGAGGTAATACTATGTTTAGGATAATACTGTATGTTTATTATCCTAGGTTTAGATTTTTTTGAGAGATTATAAACAGTATTATATTTACGTCTTGTGCTAGTTAAATTGTGGTAGAGATACTTAGTGGCCCATACATTTTATAGTAAAGGTACTTAGCAGCTTCTACATTTGATGATATTTGAGAATACCAAATCATCAAAAAAGTACTTCAGCTTATAAGTACATATATAACTAGCACAACTTATTGATTTAAACTAAGGTCCATGGCCATGGGTTTCCCTTGTTGATGTTTGAAGCATATCTTGCTTTTAAATCTATTGAGCAAACTTTTATTTCTAAATCACGGAGTAACGTGACTAAATCTCTTGTTACATGTCTTGCTTTTAAATTATTAATACTTTTAATTTTGGTTGTCAACCAGTTACTACTTATTCTTTCGCATCTGCTCTACTACTTATTTTTTCGCCTAATTGCTACTTATTTTTTCGCGACTGCTCCGCTAATTGTTTTTTTCACACGGGTTAACTATTAAAGTATATACCTATATCTGACAAAATACAACTGACAAAATATCCTAATATATTTCTTCCCACTAGCACATGTTGTCCAATATAATTCGTATCACTCCAAAATGTATATTTATGCACATTTGTGCAATTTGTACATCATTCCCAACCATCCAAAAAAGTACTTCGCTAAAAGTACATCTAATATTTAATTAGAACAATTGAATTAGTATTACATTATATAAAAGGATAGTATTTTACTTTTTATGATAAAAATATAAATACATACTTCTAAGATGAAATTTCCCGACATGAACTTTGCTCTTGCATCACTAATCTACTTTAGACTATTTTAAGTTGTATAATAATTAACTTTCATCTATTACATGGTTTCACACATCTATGTGGATATACTTCGCTTAGTTACTGAAAACTATAACTATTTCAAGGCACGACTAATATATATAAACAATTTATATTTAATTAAATTATGGTAAAATTTAAAAAATATTTGATAAAATGCTAAAGTGTTTTTTAAAACTAATCGATATATATATCGTAGTGATTAATAATATCAAAAAAATCTTTACTCTATAGTATATAATTATTAAAATAATTTATATATTCTAATTTTTAGGAAAGATAATAGAATTGCATAGTTATACTAAGTAGCGAAAACATTTAGTTTTTTCCTTAATATAAAATAAGATATAAAATGCACATAACAATCACAAGAAAGATGAAATAATTTACATAAATAGTTATTTTATTATCTTAAAAATTAAATATATTTATTAGGGAAAACTTCTAAAGTTTTAATAAAATGCATTACTTTATAGTGGGGTAATGTCTAAGAAATTTCATTAAAACTGGTATTTTTTAAAGAAGGGTGTGGTATAATAATGGCAGATGCAATAAGATTTACAGGACTAACTTCCGGCTTGGATACAGAGTCGATAGTTAAAGCATTGGTTGCAACAGATAAATCTAAAGTAGATAATTTAAAAAAAGAAGAAATGTTGATGGAGTTAAAACAAGAAGAATGGAAAAAAATGAATAATACCTTAATGGATTTCTATACAGATACTGTTGGAACTTTAAGACATCAAGGTAGTTTTGACTCTAAAATAATAACAAATACAAATGAAGATTCCTTAACTATACATGAGGGAAGCAACATTCCTGATGGAACACATGAAATTATTATTGGTCAACTTGCATCAAGTGCGCAATTAAAAACAGACCAAATATATAAAGTAGATCCAGATACTCACATGCCAACAGATGAACCTGAACTGGTTACAAAAGATACAAAGTTATCCGAAACAAGTAGTTATATGAGTACTCAAGGGGATGATGCTACCTATACAATAAAAATTGGGGAAGAAGAAGTTGAAATTTTAGGCTCTGATACTATGGAAGATATTGCTAATAAAATTAAAGAAGTTGATGATAGCCTAAATGTAAATTTTGATCAAGGCAGATTTATGATTTCTAACAAAGAAACTGGGGAATTTGATATAGATATCTCAGCTGATGCTACAGTAGGTGAATATGATAACTCAGACGTTTTAAAAGCATTGTTTGGTGAAGGGAATTTAACCGATAATGAAGATGGAACTTACAATGTTAAATTCAATAAAGGTACAAATGCACATTATGAATATAATGGAAATGATTATGAATCAACATCAAACAGTGTTACAGTAAATGGTATAAGCATGACATTTAAACAAACTACTGGGGCATATAGTGAAGAAGATGGTGTTACAGCTACAGATGGAGATTCAAAAATCTTAGTTTCCTCTGAACAAGACCAAGATGCAATTTATGAGACAATTGTGAGCTTTATTGAGGATTATAATACACTTCTTGAAGACTTAAATTCTAAAATTGATATGCCTGGTTCTGATGACTATATGCCTTTGACAGATGAAGAAATGGCTGAAATGTCAGACTATGAAATTGAGCTTTGGAACAAAAAAATTGAAGAAAATATATTTGCTGATGATCCAGCTTTACAAGATTTTGTTGATACTCTAAGAGGTGCTTTGGGTAGCAACGAAGACTTAATTTCAATGGGAATTACAACAGGCAATTGGAAAGAACAAGGAAAATTGCATATTGATGAAGAAAAGTTAAAAGAAGCTATAAGTGAAAACGCAGACAAAATAATTGAAGCTTTTGCTGGTGGAACTGATGCGGATGGAAATGAAACAGAAGGGGTAATGGACGAACTATATACAAAATTTAGTGACCAAATTGCCACTACTACATTAAATAGTTTTGGAAGTTTTTATAATGACAAGGTAATTGATGAAAAATTACGTAATATTGCAACAGATATCATTAAATATCAAGATAGATATGAGACTCGTGAAGACTATTACTTCAGTAAATTTAATGCAATGGAACAAATGATGAATGAATGGAATAGCCAAAGTGCAGTGTTTGCTTCAGCATAAAATATTAGAGCTTGTTAGCAAATAGAAAAACCTGTTTATGGTTTCGAAAGTTTTATAAATAAGGTGTTGAATAAATGATGATAAATATGTCATCATTATAAGAGTGAACAACTTTTAAAGCTGGGAGTTGAATTGAGGATTTGCTCCGAGCCCAAATTAAGTTTTTAATCTTTTATTGTAAACAAATATTGTTACAAGCTTTATTAGCTAATTATTCAACACCCTATAGAAACTAAAAGCTTTATAAAAACTATAAACAGTTTATTAAAGAAAGGGAAAAGAAATATGAACCCATATCAAACATATCAACAAAATAAAGTATTAACAGCATCTCCAGGGGAAATAACTTTAATGTTATACGAGGGTGCTATTAAATTTTGTAATAAGGCTTTAATAGCTTTGGATAATGCAGATATTGCTGAAGCTCATATAAATATAATTAAAGCACAGAATATTATTCAGGAATTTCAAATAACTTTAAAGATGGAATACGAAGTTGCTCACTCAATGGCTTTGTTGTATGAATACATTTTCGACTTATTAGTAAAAGCTAATGTGAAGAAAAGTAAACCAGAACTAGAGGAAGCACTACATTTCATAAGAGAGTTTAGAGATTTATGGGTACAAGTGTTGCAAAAAGTAAAACAACAACCTAAATAATTATTTTAAAAAGAGGGGATTTAAAATGAATATTACAAATACTACACCACAACCAGTTGAAGTAAATAGTGCACCTCAACATCATCAAGTTCAAGAACATCACCAACCTAAAGCTCAAGCTGCACCACCAAAAGAAACTAAAATTGTGAATCAATCACAAACACAATTAAATCAACAAGGGAAACAAACTGGCAACAAAGACGGTGAACAAACTGAGGATTTTATTAAAAAAATCTCTCATTCTATTGAAAGTGCAGACATAGAGATTAATTCACATAATAGTCAAATTAAATTTTCTATGCATACAGAAACAAATCAAGTTTTAGGGAAAGTAATAGATAAAGAAACTCAAGAGGTAATTAGAGAATTTCCACCAGAAGAAATAGTGGAAATGATAGCTGCAATGGAGAAAAGAGCAGGTTTATTTGTTGACACTAAAAAATAACAGATTTGGTAACAACTAAATCTGTTATACGGAGAGCTCTTTGGTCTTTTTATATGATTTATAAATAAGAGATTTAGTCTTTAAATTTCTTGTAATAAATAATGAACCCATACCATAAAAGGTATGGGCTTAATACAAATAAGACTTTTTTAGAGAAGAGCGCTTTTTCATGCGAGCTACATTCTAGTGTCAAAAAATAAAAGGGGGATATTTTAATGGACATTGCAGGTTTATCAATGGGAATGAGTCAAATGAATGTAGGTGTTCAGTTAAGTGTATCTGTAGCAAAAATGACAATGGATACCGTTGAACAATCTTCACAAATAATGAATGAAATGATGAGAGATATGGAAACATCTGTTAATCCAAATTTAGGAAGTAATATAAATATTAAAATTTAAATATGAATATCTTCAGCTTAAGGAGAAAATATATTTTTTCTCCTATTTGAATGTAGATAATCAAAAAATATAAAATTTCAGGGAGAATTAATATAGTGGTTGAAGCAAATTTAAAAGAAATTGAATTAGAAATTCAAAGTACACATATGAAAATTGAAAAAGCTAAAAATGATATAGATTATACTTTAAAACTTTATAATGAGCACACTGAAAAATATGCAATAAGTAAATATGAACCTAAAATAAAAGCATATAAAAATGTGAGTTTAAATGATTTTAATAAAGATACTTTGTGGATTATAATGGGGTATGGCTTTGGATATGGAATAAAAAAAATTTTGGATTATAGAGGAGCATTTAGGCATAAAGTGATTGTAATTGAGCCTAATGAGGAACTTCTAAAATATCAAATGGAATTTGAACCAATAAATGAAGATGAAATAATATTTTTTAGTGGAACAGATTTTACTAAATTGAGAGAGATACTTACGATTTACAATGAAAAAATAATTTTGGGTGAATTTTGTATAATAACAAACAAAGTTTATTTATATTTCTATGAAGAATATTTTAAATATATAAATGATATTTTGAAGAATAATATTATGCATGCAAGACTGATGTATGGCTTTGCGGCAATAAGAACTATGGAAGAAATTGAGCATACAATATTAAATTATAACTTTATAAAAAATTCATATTTTTTAAGCGATTTAACAAAATATAAAAATGTTCCAGCTGTAATAGTTTCTGCGGGTCCTTCTCTTTCAAAAAATATCGATCAATTAAAAGATTTCAATGGCTTAATTTTTGTTGTTTCTAGAAACATAAATTCTATTTATGAAAGAAATATTGAAGCTGATTTTATAGTTCATGCAGATTCAAATGATTTTACTTTTAATTTATTAAAAGAAAATACTTGTTTAGATTATCCTATGATTTGTAGTAATCACAGTAATTATAATTTATTGGAAAAATATAAAGGTATAAAGTATTTTACTACAAATGGGAGAAAAACCTGTGAAGGTTTAGGCCTAGAGATAAACAAGTTGACATATGCAATTTCTGTAAGTGTTCTTGCAATGAGTGCAGCAATACATTTAAAGTGTAATCCTATTATTTTCATAGGACAAGATGTAGCTTTTACAGATGATAAATTTCATGATATAGGCTCTCGGGATGAAGAAGAGATAAAAAATTTTAAAATTCCAAAAAACTTTATTTTGACTAAAGCTTTTGATGAAAAATCTGAAGTAAAAACATCAGAGATGTTTTTGGGTATAAAAGAAAATATAGAAGGTCATATAAAAGATAATCCAGATATTAACTTTATTAATGCAACTGAAGGAGGAGCATATATTGAAGGATGCACTCATATGTCATTAAAAAATGTTATTGAAAAATATAATCCAGAGAGTAAGATAAAAATTGAACATGTGAAGCCATTTCAAAGTAATGTAAAAGTTGATTTAAAAGATATTATTATAGAGATAGAAGAAGTGTTGAGTTTAGTAAAATCTTTACTGGATTTATGTAATGATATAAATGAAGCGATAAAATATAAAAATATTGAAAATATAAGAATAAAATATGCAAAAATAGAAGAGCTGTTAGATCAAATAGATCAATATACTGTACATCATTTGGTTTCTATATTAGAATTGTCATCAAGAGTACAAAAAAGAACAGAAGATGCTGAAGAAATTCTTAATGAAAAATTGAAAATGGTGAAAAATAACGACTTAGAAGAAATCTATAATGAATATTCAAGATCTATAAAAAATTTCAAAATAGATTATGAGTTAGTTCAAGAAAATCTTGGAAAAATATTAGAATTACTTAAAACTGAATACAGAAAAGGTTAAAATATATGGAAAATAATTTAATGGAACAACTAGATTTATTAGTGAATTTAATTCAAACGATTATTTCAAAACAACATTTTGAGATTTCTTTAGTTAACAAAATACTTAAAATTTGTTTGGGAATATATATGGATATGTCATCCAAAATGGAAAGTCAGGAATTAACTAAGGATATAGAAGTGTTTACTGAATTATCTAAAGCGATTGAAAATGAAGATTATATTTTAATTGAAGATTTATTAGAATATGAATTATTAGATATAATTAAACAGTGGCAAGTGTGTATGAAATAAGGAGAGTATATTATGAAATATAAAAAACCTTATGTAATTGCTGAAGTTGGGTGCAATCATTTAGGAAAGTTAGATATTGCAAGAGAGTTTATAGAAACTGCAAGGATATATTGTAAAGTAGATGCAATTAAGTTTCAAAAAAGATGTAATAAAGAATTATTAACACAAGAACAATATAATGCTCCACATCCAGTATACTATAATTCATATGGAAAAACTTATGGAGAACATCGAGAATATTTAGAATTTAATTTAGAAGAGCACAAAGAGCTTAAAGCATATTGTGAAAAACTTGGAATAATATATAGCTGTTCAGTATGGGACTTAACTTCAGCAAAAGAAATTGTTTCGTTAAATCCCAACTTTATAAAAATTCCTTCAGCATGCAATAATAATTATGAAATGTTAGATTGGATATGTAAAAACTATTTTGGAGAAATTCACGTATCTTTGGGAATGACTACAAAACAAGAGGAAAAAGAATTAGTTGAATTTTTTGAGAAAAATAATAGAAATCTAGATGTAGTGCTATATGCATGTACATCTGGATATCCTGTACCTACAGAAGATTTATGTTTATTAGAAATTACTAGGATAAGAGAATTATATAAAGATAGAGTAAAGGACATAGGATTTTCTGGACACCATCATGGAATATCAGCAGATATTTCAGCGTATGTGTTGGGAGCAAATATTATTGAAAGACACTATACTTTGAACAGGACATGGAAAGGAACAGACCATGCTGCTTCATTGGAGCCAGAAGGATTACGTAGAGTAAAGCGTGATTTAGAATATAATTATTTGGCTTTAACGTATAAAAGTGAAGATATTTTACCTATTGAACAAGTGCAACGAGATAAATTAAAATATAAAAGGAATATTCGAAAAGCTGTAAAAACAAAATATGGAAAATCAATGGATATGCGTAATATAGGTAGAAATATTGAAAAAATAGAAAATATGATTGCAATGAATAAAAATTTAGCTGAAAGTACTTTGTCGTTTGATGATATTCAAACATTTTGTAGAATTTGTTTGAATGAGGAAAACAATCAAATGTTTGTGGATATATACGGATATAAATATTATAAATGTGAAAGTTGCGGAAGTATTTATCTAACAAATTTGCCAAATACGGAGACTTTATATAATAATGCAACTACGCCAATAGATCACTATGTTGATAAAGAATTATTTTATAAAAGAGCTGAATTGATTGCAAAACCGAAAGTAAAATATATTTTAGATGAAATGAAAGAAAATAATATTAAGATAGATAAGTGGATAGATATTGGATGTGGTACTGGAGAGATACTTTATATATTATCTAAAGAAACCAATATTATTCCTATAGGGATTGAGTCTGATGAGCGTGAGATAGAGTTTGCAAAAAGTAATGGCATTGATATTGTTAAAGGATTTATAAACCCCTATATGGAAAATGTAGAGATTGAAAAGATACTTAATGAAGCGACGATAATAACTTTCTTTAATGTGTTGGAGCATATAGAAAATCCTATTGAATTTATAAATTATATTTATAAACATATGAAATCGAATAGTGTTATTGTGTTTGAAATTCCAAGGTATCCATCTATGTCATCTTTTGTAAACCTAACTGATAACGAAAATGTGTATAAACATATTATCCCTCCAATTCACCTACAAGTGTTCACTGAGGATGGAATAGATATTTTGCTCAAAGATAAATTTGATATCATAAGTAAATGGGGATTTGGTCAAGGATATTTTGATATTTTAACTTCTCAGATGTTAAAGAACAATAACAATAAAAATAAAAGTACTTTGTATAACGAACTATTACTATTAAATGATACTATACAAAAGGAATTTGATAAAAAAGGTTTTTCTGATAACATGATTTTTATTGCTAAAAAAATATAGGAGAATAAAATATGAAGTATTCAGAGCGTTATGCTGAAAGATTTATAAATGATGATTTTTTGCTCCATCCTAAAATAGATAGATATATGTTGGTAGAAATTAATAATGCTTGTAATCATACCTGTATATTTTGTGCAAATAGGAAAATGACTAGGAAAAAAGGATTTATTGATGAAAATTTTTTGAAACGCATTTTACAAGAAGCTTACGATTTAGGTGTAAGATGTGTAGGATTTTATTCTACTGGGGAACCATTTTTAAATAAAAATTTATCCTTATATATTTCGTATGCAAAGGAAATAGGATATGAATATGTATATTTAAATACAAATGGAAAATTAGCAACTGTAGAAAATATTCAAAAGTGTGTTGAAGCAGGATTAGATAGCTTAAAATATTCTATTAATGCTGCTGTTTCTAGTACTTATAAATTTATTCATGGTAAAGATGATTTTGATGAAGTTATAAATAATTTAAAACAAGTCCATGAATATAGAGTAGTAAATAATAAACCATTAAAATTATATACATCTACAATATTAACTAAATATACTATTAATGATGAAGAAAAGTTAAGAGATTTATTACAAGAATATGTTGATGAAATGATGTTTTATAAGGTTAGGAATGCTAGTGGATTAATTACAGAAGTTATGGAAGAGTTACAAATTGATGAACCTGATACAAAAAAAGAATTTAGATGTAAATTGCCTTTTAACACTATTCACATTACATGGGAAGGATATTTAACAGCTTGTTGTGGAGACTTTAATAATTATGTAGCTATTGAAGATTTAAATAAAATGAGTTTGGCTGAGGCTTGGAACAGCGAAAGATATGTAAATTTTAGAAAAAGACTTTTAAGTAAAGATTTAGCAAATATAATGTGCTATAATTGTTTTAATAATAGTGATAAAAAATTTGAGCCAATCAATAGTGATTTAGCTACAATAATAGAATGGGATACTTTTTACAATAAATGTGTTGAATAACTTATTTTTATTTAGTGTAGTAAACCAATGAAGTTAATTTTTTTATAATGACATTATAGTAAGCGTATTTATAAGCTGAAATGCTTTTTTTGAAAGCTTGGGAATAAAATTCTGCACCATTATATAATAATCAAATTTAGTTATTGCTATATAATGAATAAAGTGATTTTGGATTCGGGGCAAAGCCCCGAGTAGTTATATGCTTTAAAAACTTTTAACAACCTATAAAACAATATAGAAAAGGACAAAATATATGAATATAGCATTTATTCCTGTCAGAGGTGGAAGTAAATCTATACCTTTAAAAAATATCAAGGAAATAAACGGAAGACCACTAGTGTATTGGACACTAAAAGCTGCTGAAGATTGCAACTATTTAGAAAAGATATATGTTGCAACTGATAGTACTCAAATAAAAAAAGTTGTAGAAGATTTTAAATTTAGTAAGGTAATTGTAATTGATAGGTCAGAAGAAGTAAGTTCTGATATAGCAAGTACTGAAGAGGTGATGTTAGAATTTGCCAGCAAATATAAATTTGATAATATAGTACTTATACAAGCGACATCTCCACTATTACAAACTCAAGATTTAGACAGAGGCTTCGAGATATTTAATAAAAAAGAAATAGATAGTGTTGTTTCTGTAGTTAGGCAAAAAAGATTTAACTGGGAAATAAAAGATGGGTTTGCTGTATCAACAAATTATAATATTTATAATAGACCACGCCGACAAGACTTTGAAGGATATTTTGTTGAAAATGGGGCCTTTTATATAACTTCTAAAGAAAACTTAATAAGATTTAAAAATAGAATTTCTGGAAATATACAAATATGTGAAATGTCTGAAGAAAGTTATTTTGAGATAGATGAACCAGCTGATTGGATAATAGTTGAAAATTTGCTTAGACAACATCAAAATGTAGATAGATTGGATATCAAATTATTAGCAACGGATTGTGATGGAGTTTTAACTGATGGAGGAATGTATTATTCTGACTCAGGAAGTGAATTAAAAAAATTTAATACTTTAGATGGTATGGGATTTGAACTATTAAGAAACTTGGGAATAAAAATAGCTATTATTACAGGTGAAAATAATTCGCTTGTAAAAAGACGTGCTGATAAATTAAAAGTAGATGATATTATCTTTAATCAAAAAGACAAACTTCAAAGTATGAACGATTTATGTGTAAAATATAATATAACTTTACAACAATGTGCATATATTGGCGATGATATATTTGATTTGCCAGCAATTGAAAAAGTTGGATTGGGTTGCGCCCCTTGCAGTGCATTAGATATAGTTAAACAAAAAGCCAATTTTGTAACAAATAAAAAGGGTGGTGAAGGTTGTGTAAGGGAAGTTGCAGAATATATAATCAAAAGAATAGATGGAGGAAATTTATGAATCAAGGAAAATTAAAGATTTATAACAGAATTTTGAATTTAACTGAAAGACAATCTACAGCACTACATAATGAAGATATGGAGGAGCTTAACAAATTATTGATTAGAAAAAGACGTTTGATAAATGATTTAGAAAAATTGAATTCGGCTATAAAGGATGATATAGAGTTATATAGAGAAGTTATTGATAAAATTAAGAAAGTAGATCAAGAAAATAATCAACTTTATAACAAAGTATATCATGAAACTAAGGAACAACTAAGGTTATCTAGATTGCAAAAAAATGTTAACAATAAATATACTAACTCATATAGTATAATACAAGAGGAGGGCATTTTCTTTGACAAGAGAAATCTATAAGAAAATAAACATAGTATTTTTTAAATACAATTTAAGAATGGGTACAACACAAGTAACAGATAAGTTTATGAATGAACTAGAACTCATTTTTAAAGATATGGGACATATAGTAACAATAATAGATTTTAATAAATATGCACTTCATAAAAATTCTATAAAATTAGATTATGTTATTAATTCAGATGGAGTACAAATTGTTTTTAAAGATATGGAACAAACTACAACAGATTTTGCAGAATATGGATTGCCTAAAGACTTAGTAAAAGTAGATTATGTTATTAATTTTAGTTTAACTTTAGCAGGGGTGCCTTCTTTATTTAAATTTTTTACGGACAATAATGTTATTGTAGGATCATTATTAGTTGATCCTCCAATTCACGCTGGAGTGTTGATTAAAAATACTCCTAAGAAAAATACTTTTATAGGAATGTTTGCAGAGAGTTTTTTTAATTCGTATGAAAAATATATTGATAACACTAGAATTTTAGCACATTTAATGCAAGCTGGAAGTAAAGCATTAACTAATAAAAAAAATATAGATGTAATTATGACTGCGAATTTACATGAAATAAAGGTACCTGATGATATAATAAATAAATCACTAGAAAAATTGGAGATTGGAGAAACTAAAAAAAATTTATTAAAAAAATTTATTGAAAAAGTTTATAATAAAGCCTGCAATGATTTTAATAAAACTATGGAAGAATGTATAGAAGAAGTTATATTAGAAAATGAAGATATACAAATTGCTATGAATATTGAAGCCTTAAAACCAATATTTTTTGAAGAAGTATATAGAGCCGTGGACTGGTGTAGAAGAATGAAATATAGGCATAAGGTAGTTAGAACTTTGTTAGATAATGATATAAAAGTAGAGTTTTGGTTAAATAGTAAAGATAAGTTTTTTAATGAATATTCTAATTTTAAAGACAATGGAAAGTTACCTTATCTTGAAATAGTTGAAAAAATTGCAGAGAGTAAAATTTTACTGCAAGATTTGTATCCTGTAAAAAATGGAGGAAGTGAAAGAGTATTTAATGCAATGTTAAATAGAACATTGGTAATAAGTAATAGAAATAGCTTTGCGAATGATGAGCTTATAGATGGAGTAAATATAATTTATTATGATGCAAACAATTTAAATGAGCTAGTGGAAAAAGTGAGATTTTATACGGAAAACTATGATTTAGCACAGCCTATAATTGAAAATGCATATAAATTGGTAAGTGAGAAACATACTTGGAAGAATAGGGCAGAAGAATTAATAAATATGTACTATATAATGAAGGATTTAAACGAAACATAAGTACCGTATTAAGAGTTTGGGAGGAGAGCTTCTTTGATAGAAGGAACAGATAACAAGATAAATATAGTATTATTTAAATACGATTTAAGAATGAGTTGGACACCTATAACAAATAAGTTTATAGAGGAACTAGAAATTGCTTTTAAAAATATGGGACATATAGTAACAATAATAGATTTCGATAAATATATGCTTCATAAAAATTCTATGAATTTATGTTATGTTATTAATTCTGATGGAATAAGCATTGTTTTTGAAGATAGGGAACAATCTACAACAGATTTTGATTATGGATTACCTAAAGGTTTAATAAAAGTAGATTATGTTATTAATTTCTGTTTTACTTTAGTGTTTATACCTTCTTTGCTTAAAATTTTTTCAGATAATAATGTCATTGTAGGTACATTATTACTTGATAATCCAGCTCGTCAAGCTTGCTATGGAATACTTTCGAAAAATGTCCCTAAGAAAAATATATTTGTAGGAATGTTTGCAGAGAGTTTTTTGAATTCATATGAAAAATATATTGATAACACTAGAATATTAACACATTTAATGCAAGCTGGAAGTAAAGCATTAAATAATAAAAAGAATATAGATGTAATTATGACTGCCAATTTAATAGAACCAGACTTACCTGAAGATAGAATAAATAAATTAATAGAAAAAAAGGAGATTAAGGAATCTGAAATAACTATATTTAAAAAATTTGCTAAAGAAGTTTATGATAAAGCATTTAGTGATTTTAATAAAACAATGGAAGAATGTATGGAAGAAGTCATATTAGAAAACGAAGATATACAATTAGCTATGAATATTCTAGATTTAAAACAAATATTATTTGAAGGAGTATATAGAGAAGTTGATTGGTGTAGAAGAATGAAATATAGGCAGAAAGTAGTTAAAGCTTTGTTAGATAATGACATAGAAGTAGAGTTTTGGTTAAATAGTAAAAATAAGCTTTTTAATGAATATCCTAATTTTAAAGACAATGGAAAGTTACCTTATCCTGAAATAGTTGAAAAAATTGCAGAGAGTAAAATTTTACTGCAAGATTTGTATCCTGTAAAAAATGGAGGAAGTGAAAGAATATTTAATGCAATGCTAAATAGAACATTGGTAATAAGTAATAGAAATAGCTTTGCGAATGATGAGCTTATAGATGGAGTAAATATAATTTATTATGATGCAAACAATTTAAATGAGCTAGTGGAAAAAGTGAGATTTTATACGGAAAACTATGATTTAGCACAGCCTATAATTGAAAATGCATATAAATTGGTAAGTGAGAAACATACTTGGAAGAATAGGGCAGAAGAATTAATAAATATGTACTATATAATGAAGGATTTAAACGAAACAGATAATAACATCTTAGAAGTTTAGGAGGAGATTTTCTTTGATAAAAGAAATTGATGATTTAATACAGCTTTCAAAAGATGTGGCAGGTAAATTAGTTCAAATTCAAAATATTACTTTAAATCAACGTCAAGTGCTTTTAAGTAATGAAGAAGAGAACAACAAAGTAAGTTTACTTGAAGAAATGAATAGATATAAAGAAGAATTGACAATTGGGATGGAAGAGAAAGAAAATAAGTTTGAAGAATTATATTTTGAAGTTAGAAAAGGAAATATTGAAAATAAGGTTATTTTAGTTTTGCAAAAAAACATACAAGAGATTTTAAATTTAAAAGAAGAAATTGTAAACTTAGAAAAAACTAATGTTATGATAATGCAAACAAAATCCAGGGAATTATTGGGACCAACAAAGGTTATAAAAAATGTAAATTCTGCAATAACAGCATATAAAAAATTTAGTAAAAATGGAGCTTAACCTGTTGTGCTAGTTAATTGAATTAAAAGAAGACTAAAGGCGACTAATTATCTTCTTCTTTTATAATGAATAATATTCAGGGTTTTGGGTGACGCTCCAAGTGGAGGTTGTAAGTTTCTACCGTCATTAAATGAAGATACGTTTAGGCTTAGTAGTAAAATATTTAACTAGAACAACTGGTTATATTTACAAAGTTTTATAATAGTATTAGCAGCGGTTCTGTATAGTACTCATTTGCAAATTGTATTAATTACTAATATTTTGAGTTAGTAATTTAGAGGAAAAAAACTTGACGACTTGTTTTAGTGTATGATATAGTATTGACATACCTAGACAGGTCTTTTTTTATGTAAAATTTTATGTGTAAATAACGAAAGAAGGTGTTGTAAAGTGAGAGTACAAATTACACTAGCTTGTGAAGAATGTAAACGTAGGAATTATACTACTACTAAGGATAAAAAAGCACATCCAGATCGTATGGAGACTAAAAAATATTGTAAATTTTGTAGAACACATGCACCACATAAAGAAACTAAAAAATAGTTTATGTGGGAAAATATCTAGGGAGGTTAAAAGATGGGCGAATTTTTTAGAGACTTTGTAGCAGAAAGCAAAAGAATAATTTGGCCAAGCAAGGAAGAGCTGGTTTCTAAAACAGGAGCAGTTGTTTCAATGTGTGTACTGGTAGCTGTTATTTTAGTGGGAATGGACCTTGTTTTTAACCAAGGAATATCTCTAATACATCAATTAATTTAGTGGGGGAACTTTTGAATGGAAGAAGCAAAATGGTATGTGGTTCACACATATTCTGGATATGAAAATAAAGTAAAAATGAATATTGAAAAAGCGATTAAAAATCGAAACATGCAAGAATTAATCCATGATGTTAAAGTTCTTATGCAAAATGAAGTTGAAGAAAAAAATGGAGTTGCAAAAACAGTACAAAGAAAAACATTCCCTGGATATGTGCTGATAAAGATGATAATAACAGATGATGCTTGGTATGTAGTGCGTAACACAAGAGGAGTTACAGGTTTTGTGGGCCCTGATTCTAAGCCTGTACCTTTATCTTTAGAAGAAATTCAAGAAATGGGAATGGACATATCTCAACTTAGGCCAAGCTTTGAAATTGGAGATTTGGTAGAGTTGTTAGATGGTGCGTTTACTGGATCTGAAGGAACTGTAAGAGAAATCAGTGATGATAAAGAAACAATAACCGTATCACTTAATGGATTTGGAAGAGATTTCCCAGTTACACTAAGAGTTGATCAAGTTAAAAGGGTCATTTAGTAAAAGATTAGTTGATATTAAGTATGCGAGTGGGAGGGAATTCCCCGCAAATACCACATTTAGGAGGTGCCATTATGGCAAAAAAAGTTACAGGAATGGTTAAATTACAAATTCCAGCTGGAAAAGCAACACCAGCACCACCAGTTGGACCAGCATTGGGTCAACATGGTGTAAATATAGTACAGTTTACAAAAGAGTTTAATGAAAGAACATCAAAAGAAGTAGGGCTTATTATCCCAGTTGTTATAACAATATACCAAGATAGAAGCTTTTCTTTCATAACAAAAACTCCACCAGCAGCTGTTTTATTAAAAAAAGCTGCTAACCTTAATTCAGGTTCAGCTGTACCAAATAAAACTAAAGTTGCAACTTTACCAAAATCAGAAATTCAAAAAATTGCTGAATTAAAAATGCCAGATTTAAATGCAGGCAGTCTTGAAACAGCAATAAGTATGATTAGTGGAACAGCTCGTTCAATGGGAATAGTAATAAAAGATTAACTAATAATATATCGCATATTTAATGCGTGGGAGGGTATAAACCCCGATATTACCACAAGGAGGCAAAGAGATGAAAAGAGGAAAGAAATATATTGAAGCTGCAAAACAAGTTGACCGTAATAATCTTTATGAAATAATAGATGCTTTTGGACTTGTAGGAAAAACAGCAACAGCAAGATTTGATGAAACAATTGAAGCACATATTAAATTAGGTGTAGATAGCCGTCATGCTGATCAACAAGTGAGAGGAGCGGTTGTTCTTCCACATGGTACTGGTAAAAGTGTAAGGGTTCTTGTATTTGCAAAAGGAGTAAAAGCAGACGAAGCAAAAGCTGCTGGAGCTGAATTTGTTGGGGCAGAAGATTTAATCCCAAAAATTCAAAATGAAGGATGGCTTGATTTTGATGTTGTTGTTGCAACACCAGATATGATGGGAGTTGTTGGACGACTTGGACGTGTGCTTGGACCAAAAGGCTTAATGCCAAATCCTAAAGCTGGAACAGTTACAATGGATGTAACAAAAGCAGTAAATGAAATTAAAGCTGGTAAAATAGAATATCGTCTTGACAAAACAAATATAATTCATGTTCCGATTGGAAAAGTATCTTTTGGAGATGAAAAATTAAAAGAAAATTTTAATACTTTGATGTCAGCAATTGTAAAAGCAAAACCAGCTGCTGCAAAAGGTCAATATTTGAAAAGTGTAGCTATTTCTTCTACAATGGGCCCAGGAATTAAAATAAATCCTGCAAGATTAGTGTAAGAGAACTTGACAAATTACAACAAAAATGTTAATATGCATTTAATATAAATATACTGTACCGCAGACAGTAGGTGCGAATTTCGCATAACGTATACAACCTACCGAGGTCTATTCAAATGGATGGATGTATTATGCCACTTTGCCTGCGGAAAGAGCAAAGTGGTATTTTTATTTATGTGGCAAGAATACAACTGATTTAGTTATAATAAGGCTACAGAAGAGAAGTAACATCTTATTTTTCGCTCTAGCCTAGAGTATTTTAAGTAAAACACAATGGGTAAATAAGGAAGATGGACTTGCCCATATAAGTTTAAGGAGGTGTAAAAATGCCAAAAATTGAAGAAAAACAAACTATTGTTAACGAAATAAAAAGTAAACTTGAAGGAGCATCTTCAATTGCATTAGTTGATTATAGAGGGATTAATGTAGAACAAGATACCAAAATGAGAAGATCTTTTCGTGAACTTGGAGTAGAATACAAAGTATATAAAAATACAATGTTGAATTTTGCAATAAAAGGCACAGAATTTGAGCAAATTTCAAAACATCTTGAAGGACCAACAGCAATAGCGATAAGTTATAATGATGCAACAGCAGGACCAAGAGTTTTAGCTGAAGCTGCTAAAACTAATGACAAGCTTGAATTTAAAGCAGGAGTTGTTGAAGGAACTTATTATGATTCAAAAGGAATTGAAGCAATTGGTAATATCGCTCCAAGAGAAGAATTACTTGGAAGATTACTTGGAAGCTTTAAATCACCAATTTCAAGTTTTGCAAGAGTTGTTAAAGAAATTGCAAATAGTAAAGAAACTACAAACTAAAATTTTAAATACATTCGGAGGTGCTTATAATGGCAAAATTATCAATTCAAGAAATAATTGATGCAGTAAAAGAATTAACAATATTAGAACTAAATGAATTAGTAACAGCATGTGAAGCAGAATTTGGGGTTTCAGCAGCAGCAGGCGTTATGGTTGCAGGTCCAGCAGCAGCAGTTGAAGAAAAAACTGAATTTGATGTTGAATTAACTGACACTGGTTCAGAAAAAATCAAAGTTATTAAAGTTATTCGTGAAATAACAGGACTTGGATTAAAAGAAGCTAAAGAAGTTGCAGAAGGCGCACCAAAAATTATTAAAGAAGGTTTAAGCAAAGATGATGCAGAAGCAATAAAAGCTAAACTTGAAGCAGTTGGAGCAAAAGTAACTTTAAAATAATTAAATAAGAAACAGTTAGTTTTTTATTTATTGTCATGAATAATTTGTTTAAGTGTTTTAAAAAATTAAAAAAGTGAGATACTTTTAAATGTAGCTCACTTTTTTT
>MDSO01000017.1_pt1 | contig 37770 bp, 31 predicted proteins | sample 1005691 | NCBI WGS metagenome assembly MDSO01 (sample SAMN05526595, study PRJNA338239) | gut metagenome | isolation source: stomach gut content | host: Acanthurus sohal | place: Saudi Arabia: Red Sea | collected 2011-04 | reverse complement strand
GGACCGCCATTTGGTCACCATCAAAGTCAGCATTATATGCTGCACAAACTAGAGGATGTAACTTCAATGCCCGTCCTTCAACCAATGTTGGCTCAAAAGCTTGTATCCCTAAACGATGTAATGTTGGAGCACGGTTTAACATAACAGGATGTTCTTTGATTACCTCCTCCAATACGTCCCAAATCTCAGTCTTTAAGCTCTCTATCATATTTTTAGCATTTTTAATATTTTGTGCAATACCATCCGAAACTAACTTTTTCATAACAAATGGCTTAAACAATTCTATAGCCATCTCTTTTGGTAATCCACACTGGTAAATTTTTAAATATGGTCCTACTACTATAACAGATCGTCCGGAATAATCTACTCGCTTACCTAACAAGTTCTGTCTGAAACGTCCAGATTTACCTTTTAACATATCTGATAAAGATTTCAATGGCCTATTTCCTGGCCCCGTTACTGGCCTTCCTCTTCTACCATTATCGATTAAAGCATCTACTGCTTCTTGTAGCATACGCTTTTCATTTCTTACTATAATATTTGGTGCACCTAAATCTACAAGCCTTTTTAACCTATTATTTCTATTTATAACTCTTCTATATAAATCATTTAAATCTGATGTCGCAAATCTACCACCATCTAATTGAATCATAGGTCTTAAGTCTGGTGGTAAAACTGGTATAACATCCAACACCATCCACTCCGGCTTGCTTCCAGCTAACCTAAAAGATTCTATTACTTCTAAGCGCTTAATAATTCTTATCCTTTTTTGACCCGTAGCATCCATTAACTGTGTTTTTAATGTGCTACTTTCTTTTTCTAGGTCAATATCTTGCAAAAGTTTTTTTATTGCTTCTGCTCCCATTTCCGCCACAAAAGCAACTGTACCATCTTTTTCTCTGGCTTCATCATTATACTTTTGATCTACATCTTTAAACTCTTTTTCCGTTAAAACTTGTTTATAAGAAATTCCCTCTCGTTTTTCATAGTCAGGATTTACATATGTGATTATATACGATGCAAAATACAAAATTTTCTCTAATATTCTAGGAGCAATGTCTAAGATTAAACCCATCTTACTTGGAATACCTTTAAAATACCAAATATGTGACACAGGAGCTGCTAATTCTATATGCCCCATTCTCTCGCGTCTTACTTTTGCTCTTGTTATTTCTACGCCACACCTATCACAAATTACACCTTTATATCTAATTCTTTTATACTTTCCACAATGACATTCCCAATCTTTACTTGGTCCAAAAATTTTCTCACAAAATAGCCCTTCTCGTTCTGGCCGCTGTGTACGATAGTTTATCGTTTCCGGTTTCTTTACCTCACCTCTAGACCATTGTCTAATCTTATCTGGAGACGCTAATCCTATCTTTATATTTTCAAACGCAATTGGTTGATCCATATCCATTGTTATTTTCTCCTTTCTAAGAAGTGCTCCTAATTAATGCTTACGAGACTTCCTGTTGCCATCATCACCAAGATCGGAGTCGTCATATTCTAAGTCGTCATCACTATAATCCAGCTCATCAGCTAATCTATTTTTACTCGGTTTTTCCATATTAGAACTCTTTTTTAATTTGTCTTCATCATAATCATCATATTCTTCTAATAAATCATCCTCATCGTCATCTTCATCGTCTTCATCATAATCGTCATCAAACTCTTCAAAATCACTATCAAAATCTACATAGCTATTCATATTGATATTTTTACTTATTTCTTTCTGTACAATTTTTGGTGAAGCAATTTTATTCTTAATTTCTTCTATAAAAGGTTTAGTCTCAAAAACTTCATCATCAGACTGTATTTTTTCATTATCAGATTCTTCTAGGTCATCATCTATCAAGTCATCTTCATCAGTATCATCAAATTCAAAATCGTCTATATCATCTAAGTCATCAATATCTACTTCTGTTATATCATCATGAGGACCTTGCCTATAAGCATCTTGTCCACCGGTTAAAGTATCTAAATCTACAGTAACACTTGTGCCATCGTAAATATTCTCTTTTATTTCTATTTCCACATCATCAGTCATAACTTTTATATCAAGTCCAAGCGACTGCAATTCTTTTAATAAAACCTTAAACGATTCTGGTATTCCAGGCTCCGGAATATTTTCACCTTTTACAATAGCTTCATAAGCTTTTACTCTACCAACAACATCATCAGATTTAATTGTAAGAATCTCTTGTAAAGTATAAGCAGCTCCATATGCTTCCAAAGCCCATACCTCCATCTCACCAAAACGTTGGCCACCAAACTGTGCCTTACCACCTAATGGTTGTTGTGTAATAGTTGCATATGGCCCTGTAGAACGAGCATGCATTTTATCATCTACCAAGTGATGTAATTTTAAATAATGCATATAACCTACAGTTACTGGATTATCAAACTCTTCTCCCGTTCTACCATCTCTTAATCGGATTTTTCCTGTCCTATCTATTGGAACTCCTTGCCACTCTTTTCTATGATCCAAATTATCCTCTAAATATTTTAAAGCTTCTGGCTTTAACTTATCTATCCATAAATCTTTAAAATCCTCAAAGTCTTCTAAATTTACATAGTCATTAGCCATTTCTAAAGTTTGCATAATATCTCGCTCATTAGCACCATCAAAAACTGGTGTCGCTATTTTAAATCCCAGAGCTTTAGCTGCTAATCCAAGGTGAACTTCTAAGACCTGTCCAATGTTCATACGAGATGGCACCCCTAATGGATTTAGTACAATATCTAACGGCCTTCCATTTGGTAAAAATGGCATATCTTCTGCAGGTAAAACTCTCGATATTACACCTTTGTTTCCATGTCGACCAGCCATCTTGTCGCCTACAGAAATTTTTCTTTTTTGTGCTATATAACAACGTACCATTCTGTTTACCCCAGGTGATAATTCATCATCATTTTCTCTTGTAAAGATCTTTACATCCACAATTATTCCAGCTTCTCCATGTGGTACTCTTAATGATGTATCTCTTACTTCTCTTACTTTTTCACCAAAAATAGCCCTCAATAGTCTTTCTTCTGCTGTTAATTCTGTCTCTCCTTTTGGCGTTACTCGTCCAACTAATATATCCCCTGCTCTAACTTCAGCACCAATTCTTATAATGCCTCGTTCATCTAAATCTTTTAAAGATTCTTCATTTGTATTCGGTATATCCCTTGTAATTTCTTCTGCTCCTACTTTAGTGTCCCTAGCTTCTACTTCATACTCTTCTATGTGTACCGAGGTATAAACATCTTCTTTAACTAGCCTTTCACTTAATAATATAGCATCCTCAAAATTATATCCTTCCCAAGTCATAAATCCTATTAGTGGATTTTGTCCTAAAGCTAATTCACCATTTTCTGTAGATGGTCCATCGGCTATTATTTCACCTTTTCTTACAAAATCTCCCTTATTTATTAAAGGTCTTTGATTTATACATGTACCTTGATTGCTCCTGGTGAATTTTGTCAAAACATATTTTCTTCTTAATAAAGTCTCATCTTCTCTTATCACTATCTCTCTAGATGTTACATTTTCTACTACTCCATCCGATTTAGATATAATTAATACACCCGCATCTTTAGCTGCTTTGGCTTCCATACCTGTCCCAACAATAGGACTGTTAGTTCTAATTAATGGGACAGCTTGCCTTTGCATGTTGGCTCCCATAAGTGCTCTATTAGCATCATCATTTTCCAAAAACGGTATCATAGCTGTCGCTACAGAAACAATTTGTCTGGATGAAATATCCATCATATCAATTTCTCTATAATCAAACTCTAAAATTTCTTCCCTACGTCTTGCTGTTATCTTTCTACGTGCAAAACGCATATCATCTGTTATCTCTTCTGTAGCTTGACAAATTGTATAATTTTCTTCTTCATCAGCAGTAATATATCTAAATTCATTAGTAACAAAAGGCTGTCCACTTTCATCTTTTTTTACAATTCTATAAGGTGCTTCTATAAAACCATATTCATTGATTCTAGCAAATGTTGCTAACGAATTTATTAATCCTATATTTGGCCCCTCCGGAGTTTCTATTGGACACATTCTTCCATAATGAGAATAATGCACGTCTCTTACTTCAAATCCGGCTCTCTCCCTTGAAAGACCACCTGGTCCTAATGCAGATAATCTTCGTTTATGAGTTAATTCGGCCAATGGATTATTTTGATCCATAAATTGTGAAAGCTGTGAACTACCAAAAAATTCTTTTATAGCTGCTGTTACTGGTCTTATATTAATAAATGTTTGTGGATTAGCCGGTTCATCTGTTTGAGTAGTCATTCTTTCTCTTACAGATCTTTCCATTCTAGTTAATCCAATCCTAAATTGATTTTGCAGTAATTCACCTACTGCTCTGATTCTTCTATTACCTAAGTGGTCAATATCATCTTTTGTACCAATACCATACTCTAAATTTATTATATAATTCATAGAAGCAAAAATATCTTCTAGTGTTATATTTTTAGGTACTAATTCATTCATTCTTTGTTTTACAATTTCTTTAATTTCATCTATATCTTCATGATTTTCAATAATTTCTGCTAAAACAGGATAATAAACATTTTCTTTTATACCTATTTCCGCCTTATCAATATCTACAAATTGTGTTATATCAACCATTTGATTAGTTAATACAACTATTGGTCTATCAAAATCAGCTAATTCTATCTTAACATTTGAGGTTCCTGTATTTTGTATAATATCAGCTAATTCTTCCGAGATTTTATCTCCAGCTTCAGCTACAATCTCGCCAGTAAACATATTTACGACATCTTCTGCTAAAGTCAGGCCTTTTACTCTATTTTTCAGGGCAAGCTTCTTGTTAAATTTATACCTTCCGACCTTTGCTAAGTCATATCTTCTAGAGTCAAAAAACATATTTGCAAGTAAAGTTTGGGCACTTTCAACCGTAGGTGGCTCACCTGGACGAACCCTTTTATAAATCTCTATTAAACCTTCTTCGTAAGACTTTGAACCGTCTTTTTCTATAGATGCTAAAATCTTTGGTTCTTCTCCAAACATATCTATTATTTCTATGTCTGTTCCTAGGCCAAGCGCTCTCATTAAAACAGTTACTGGGACCTTTCTGGTTCTATCTACTCTAACATAGAATATATCATTTGAATCTGTTTCATATTCCAGCCAAGCACCTCTATTTGGTATTACTGTAGCTGAAAACAGTCTCTTACCGACTTTATCAAATTCTTGATTATAATAAATCCCTGGTGATCTAACTAACTGACTAACAATAACCCTCTCTGCACCATTAATAATAAAACTACCTGTATCTGTCATTAAGGGTAAATCCCCCATAAAGACATCATTGTCCATACTTTCGCCCGTCTCTTTATTATATAAACGAACTTTTACTTTTAAAGAAGCTGCATAATTTACATCTTTTTCCTTTGCTTCTTCTACAGTGTATTTTGAATGTGGATCTAAGGAGAAATTGATAAATTCTAACATTAGATTTCCATTAAAGTCTACTATAGGAGAAATATCTCTAAATACTTCTGCTAAGCCTTCTTCTAAGAACCATTTGTATGAATCCGTTTGTATTTCTATTAGATTTGGAATTTCAAAAATCTCATTTGATAGTGCATAACTCATTCGCACCTGTTTTCCCGTTTCAATTGGGTTAATCTTAGATTTTTGCATGTGTACTTTCACCCCTTGCAAAATTTATAAATCTACAAATGCCCTAAAGCATATGTATTTTTTTGAAAAATTATTTAGTCCGTTTGCGTCACAATATCATTTTAATAAAAAATATCTTCATCTTTGTCTAAATATATTGTCCATTTTTAGTATATAAAAGGAAAATTTTGAAAATTGACGCACTTATTAATATTATCAGAACATGGAAATTTCGTCAAGCCCACCTACCTATTTTTATCAGACCAAAAAAGGAGCTATACGACTTATAGCTCCCCCAAACAAGATTATTATTTAAGTGTAACTTTCGCTCCAACAGCTTCCAGTTTAGCTTTAATAGCCTCTGCATCTTCTTTTGAAAGACTTTCTTTAATAATCTTAGGTGCACCTTCTGCAACATCTTTTGCTTCTTTAAGTCCAAGTCCTGTAATTTCACGGACAACCTTAATTACTTTTATCTTTTCAGATCCTGTCTCTGTAAGCTCTACATCAAACTCTGTTTTTTCTTCTTCTTCTACTGCTGGACCAGCCGCCATCATCACGCCCGCAGCTGCAGATACTCCAAACTCTTCTTCACACGCTGTTACTAGCTCATTTAATTCTAATATTGTTAACTCTTTTACTGCATCAATAATTTCAGTAATTGATAATTTTGCCATTATAGCACCTCCGTATTTTTTTTATGCTTCTTCTTTTTTTGTCGCAATTTCTTTAATAACTCTTGCAAAACTAGATATAGGTGACTTAAAGCTACCAAGTAATCTTCCTAGTAATTCTTCTCTTGGAGCAATATTTCCTATCTTTTCAATGCCCTTTGCATCATAATAATTGCCTTCCACAACTCCAGCTTTAAACTCTAACTTATCTAATGTCTTTGCTGCTGTTGCCAGTACTCTTGGCCCAGCTGTCGCATCATCCTTACTTATCGCTATAGCTGTTGGTCCCTCTAGATGTTGTTTTAAATTAGCAAATTCCGTTCCTTCTATTGCTCGAGTAATCATACTATTTTTATAAACTTTATAAACTACTCCTGCTTCTCTCATAGATCTTCTAAGTTTTGTATCTTGTTCTACTGTCAAGCCTCGATAATCCACTACTGCAATAGAAGCTGCACCGGCTATTTGATCCTTAATTTCGTCTACAACAATTTTTTTAGATTCTGAACTCGCATTAATCATTATATTCCACCTCCCCTTTTATATTTTGTATATTTTTTATTAAAAATGAAAAAGTCACTTTACGCAAGCAACCGCAGGTAAAGTGACTTCTTATACAATCCTTTATTAAAGAAACCTCGGTAGGTTGTACACGTTATGCCACTCGGGCACCTACTGTCTGCGGTATAGTATTCCATTTTCAGTCTTGATATTAGCACTTTTGTTAATGCTTTGTCAAGGTTATTGCTGAATATTGTTATATATTGTTATTAATTAGCTAAGTTTTGCTGTATTAAGTTTAATGCCAGGACCCATAGTTGCAGAAATAGCTACACTTCTTAAATATTGGCCTTTTGCTGCACTAGGCTTAGCTTTAATAACTGCTGTCATCAATGTGTTGAAGTTATCTAATAGTTTTTCAGTTCCAAAAGACGCTTTACCGATCGGTACGTGAATAATATTTGTTTTGTCAAGACGATATTCTATTTTACCTGCTTTAATGTCATTGATAGCTTTTGTTACATCCATTGTTACTGTTCCCGCTTTTGGATTCGGCATTAAACCTTTAGGACCTAATACACGTCCTAATCTACCAACTACACCCATCATGTCCGGAGTAGCAACAACAACATCAAACTCAAACCAACCTTCATTTTGAATTCTAGGTATAAGATCTTCTGCTCCAACATAATCGGCTCCTGCTGCTTTAGCTTCATCGGCTTTTATACCCTTTGCAAATACTAAAACTCTCACAGTTTTTCCTGTTCCATGAGGTAGTACTACAGCGCCTCTTACTTGTTGATCCGCATGTCTTGAGTCAACACCTAATTTTATATGTGCTTCTATTGTTTCATCAAATTTTGCTTTTGCAGTTTTTTCTACAAGATTAAAAGCGTCCTCTGCTTCATATTGAATATTGCTATCTATTAATTTAGCTGCTTCTCTATACTTTTTACCATGTTTCATTTTAATAACCTCCTTGTGGTAATATCGGGGTTCCATTCCCTCCCACGCTTTACGCGCGTTTTATTATTTTATAACAATTCCCATAGAGCGAGCTGTTCCGCTTATCATACTAACAGCAGCATCAATACTGCTGGCATTTAAGTCGGGCATCTTTAATTCTGCTATTTTTCTCACTTCATCCGGTGATATTGTTGCTACCTTTGTTTTGTTTGGTACAGCTGAACCAGATTTAAGATTTGCTGCCTTTTTTAATAATACTGCCGCAGGTGGAGTTTTAGTAATAAAAGAGAAAGTTCTGTCTTGATATACAGTTATAACAACTGGTATAATAAGTCCAACGTCTTTATTTGTTCTTTCATTAAACTCCTTTGTAAATTGGGCAATATTTACACCATGCTGACCAAGTGCTGGCCCAACAGGTGGTGCCGGTGTCGCTTTTCCGGCTGGAATTTGTAATTTTATCATTCCTGTTATTTTTTTTGCCATGTTTAATCACTCCTAAAATTGTGTGGTATTTCCACTCGCGCGTTTGTTATCAGTATAAAGATTACTTTTTTATATTTAGTAGCCTATTCTATAAGATCTTCGACTCTTCTAACTTCATTTATCTGTAAATCAATCTTTAATCCATTAACAGCAACCTCAACTTGATTTTGTTCATAGTCTATTTCTGTAACTATACCTTCTACCTCGTTGTAATTTTGTGCTATTATTCTAACCAAGTCACCAACTTTAATATTTTCCTTAAATCCAGAAACGTCTATTCCCATTTTCTCGATTTCTTCTATCTCCAACGGCACCGGCTTAGAATCTGGACCAACAAAACCTGTTACTCCTCTAGTATTTCTAACCACATACCACGCATCATCCGTCATTATCATCTTAATCAATACATATCCGGGGAAGACTTTTCTACTAACTATGCGTGGGATTCCATTCTTTTCTTCTTGCTCATTATGCATAGGTATTTCAACCTTTTGAATCAATTCCTGCATATTTCTATTCTTTATCGCTTTTTCAATATTTACTTTTACTTTATTCTCGTAGCCCGAATACGTATGCACTACGTACCATTTCGCCTCACTCATTCAACAAGCCTCCAATTTTTATATCCAGGTATGCAACAATACTAAGCACTGTCCGAATAAAAAGTCCATTATCGCAAGAATAAATGCGACGCAAATTGAGAGTGTAATAACAGTAGAAGTTTTTGAAAACAGCTCTTTTCTATTTGGCCAAACTATCCTTTTGCTTTCCGCAACAAAGTCCTTAAAAAAACCGCCCATATTTAATAACCTCCCCGAATACACCATCCATAAAGATTACTTTCTTGTTTCTTTATGCGGCGTATGTGCTTTACAAAATTTACAATATTTTTTTGTTTCCATTCTATCCGGATGCGCTTTTTTATCCTTTGTCATTGAATAATTTCTGCGTTTACATTCTTCACAGGCTAGCGTAATTTGTACTCTCACTCTAGACACCTCCACATTTCTATAAATTTCCATAAAAAAAAGACCTCATTTAGGCACGAGATCAATATATCATACTAAATAATGCTTCGTCAAGTATTTTTGACAATTTATCTATTTTTTTATCCTCTTCTCATTCTTTCTTATCCTTTTTTTCGTTTATTGTATAACTATGTTATCAAATTTTACTTGCTCAAAATCTTCCAAAGCTTTTATTACTTCTCTTTGTCGTTCAATACCTAATTCTATATCATTAGTATAGGCCGTTGGTGATTGTGTTAATCCAGCTATAAAAGCTGATTCATTCAAATTTAACTTTATTGGATCTTTACCAAAATATTCTTTACTAGCAGAATAAACACCATAATTTCCTTTGCCAAAATAAATTACATTGCTGTATATCTCCAGAATTTCTTCCTTATTAAAGTTTTTTTCAATATCCAATGTCATAAACATTTCAGCTACTTTCCTAACCCATGTTCTTTGGCTAGTAAAAAAAAGATTTTTTGCTAATTGTTGCGATATCGTACTCCCACCCTGAACTATCTCTCCAGCTCTTATATTAGATACAACTGCCCTAAATATTCCTATAGCATCTAATCCAGAATGCTTAAAAAATCGCCTATCCTCTATCGCTACTATAGCATTTAAAAAATATGGACTGATTTCTTCTATTTCTATATAGTCTTCATGACTTTGGATATATTCTATCGTCTTATCTAATGGCCTCTCTTGCTTTACTCTATTGTAATATGAATAACCATATACTAATATTGAAACAAAAAAAACTAGTATCATAATTATTGTTGTTGAAATCATTGATTTAAGTATGTTCATAATTTTCTACCTTGTTATCCTTATTCTATTTTATTGTACCAATTTCTATTCCAGGATAATAATGTTTTAAAATTTCATCATATTTATATCCTCTATCCACCATCCCTCTTACTCCTTCTTGACTCATTCCAACACCATGGCCATTTCCTCCTCCATAAATCATAATATTTTCTAAAACACCGTAATTATAATCAATATCAAATGCAAAAAATGCACTCGGTAAAATAGATAAGTCCCCAATACTTCGCTTATCTGCTCTAATTACATCTATCTCACTAGGAGAAAAAAATGTTCTAATTAAGTATTCTGTCTCAATTTCTATGCTTTCTTTTTCTCCTACTATTAACATATTGATTATGTTTCCGCCTTCCCCTCTATCTAATACTTTTATAGCAATAGGTAAAATTTTGAGATCATCGCCATTTTTTGTCGGCTAAGTCGGAGGGATTACTCCCTCTTTCTTGCCTAAGAACCGTACGTGAGACTTTCACCTCATACGGCTCAAGCATACATTTATCCTTTAGTCTTGTTACACTAACCCTACTTTTAACCGCTTTCTGGATTTCTCAAGCCATCTTTTTTAATTGGTTTCCTGTAATTGGGTCTGTCAATAGCCATTGATTTTTACTTTGTCCTGTTTTATCAGCTTTATATGCAGGTTTAGGACTATGATTTTGTAGCTTCAAACTTTCCATATCTCTGAATAATTCAAGTCTTTCACTGGGAGTTAATGCTTTGTAGCCATCTACTCCAGCAGTTCTTTTTCCTCTATTTGTTTGTGTAACTCTTTTTATGGAAACCAATAATGTTACATTGCTATTCATTAGCATTCTTTGTAGGTCTCTGACCTTACGTTTATTTCCAAGACTTTCGGCATGATATATTCGTTGTTGTAATTTTTCTACATACCTTTCGACCTCTATCCAATTGATTTGTTGCCAATCGGTAATATTAGGTAGTGCGGACTTCTTATTTGAAGTATTCATCGTCTTTTACCTCTCTTTAAAAAAATTTACTTTACGCTTTATTTTCATGTTGTACACCAGTTAGAAGTCAGCTCTCTTTCGAGAATATACTAGCGTATATTATCCACCCAGTTATTTTCGTTCCTGTGACCTTTCGGTTTAGTGACATTTGCTTTTTCTAACTTCCTTTACCCTCTAGAGGATTCCGCTTTCCTTACGGTTAGCCTACCATCATAGATGGACTCTATAGGGTTTACCAAGTTCAACTTCTGCCAGATACGAATGGGTTAGGTTCCTTCTATACACCGATAGGCATATTGGTTGCGTCAAATACATTTTAGGGGACGATGTATTCCCTGCCTATTAAACGATAGCAATTATATCCCAGCTATCGACTGTGATGACGATGCTTATAAAGGTTCACTTACATTAACCATACCATTCTTTCTCTTGCCCTCTAGGATTATGGATACTAAATCCTAGATTAGGCTTTCTCTCATGCAACCTACATCTTCATTACTAAAGACGCAGTTTCGAGTGAGAATACCCTTTGCAACTAGGGTAACAGTTTTACCTGTACTGACACTTGCGAAAGAAGTTGCTTCTTGTCGCACCCCCTGCACCACACCGTGCATGCAACTTTCACTGCACACGGCGTTCCATCAAATGATCCTTATATATATATTATAATAACTTAATTTATAATTCTTGTATACTTGTTTCATTTGACTTGGGCCTATCCCTCCACTATTTATTATCATAGCTTCTTCGGTACTGTGGCCCTGCTTTCATTACCTTAAATACATGTTTTAGTATCAACACTTCCCCATGTAACCACTTCCTCAAAGTTAAGTTCTCCATGTAGGTAACTTACCACGTTCCATTTAACTTAGCTTTACATAATACGTTAGGTCCTTTCTATAGCTCTGAGATCTGGATAATGCCTGTAACATTATAAGGATTTTCATAGAATACACTCTTACTTATCCTCAATCTCTACCTTTTTTAGGTCATAAGCATTTCTACTTATGCGATTATTTTAGAGCCGTACCTTCGAAAGTTCGTCAGACTTAATTTCATTCTAACCATAGTATTTTTATAGCCTTCCACCCTATATACAACTCGACCACCTCTGGTTCGGATTTCCTATAAGAATTTTTATTCTTTCTTACTTAGGGTTGTAACTCAGATGACTTTAGCGAGCTATAGAATATCTAAAATCTTAACATTTCAAATACTCCTCGCAGTATCAAAGGGGACCCTTTCTGATCGTTACTCCAGTCATTTGATCCTCTCAGTTAAATAGTTCTCGAATTTATATAGCCTAAATAATAGCTATTAAATCCTGTATCACCTTTTCAGTGATAAACGTGTCGCACATATCCCAAACATCGCCTATATCATAAACTAATTTATGCTCTTCTTTCTCTTCATTTATAAATTTTACATGCTTTTTTTGACTTTCTGAAAGATTTTTTAAAGCATTATTTATTGTTTTACTCAATTCTTCTGCTACAAACTTAGCCGTCCACCTAAACCAAACAGCATGATCATCAAATGCTGATATTTCATCTTTAGATAAATTAAAAAATTCATAAGCATCTTCTTCGTCTTTCATGTTATAAATCTTCCCTGCATCCCAATATTGAATCGTAGATGCTAAATACTCTGGTGTTTGTGTTGGAAAAATTTCTTGCGCCCACACTTCTCCAAAATTAGCCGTGTTCCCACTAGATGTACTATAAAAATTTGCACTAACTATACTGTTCTCATAAATTAATACCTGATCCTTAGTCTGTCTTGTAGCTTCTTTTGCTATCTCGTTCACCTCTATATTATTATACACTTGACTTTTTGCCGTATCATCTACATTAGCTCCATAGCCTAAAAACTCACTATCCGATCCCTCTCTTATAGCATAACTTCTTGCACATATAGCTTGTACTTTACACGCTTCTACCCCAAAATAACTCGGCATCTCACTATTTATCACTCGGGCCACATAATTTTCTAAATCAACTTCATTTACTATCACGTAGCCTTCTTCTTCCTTATAAATTTCTATAGAACCAACATATGTCGGATTAATTCCCTTTCTTGTTATAGAATGTATTTTATAAGTATCATTATACAACTTTCCAAGGACTACCTTTTCGCCAACATACAGATTAAGAGCATCTAAATCAATTACTTGATTAGGTAAATAATCTATAATTTGATTATTATATGTAACTTGTGTATTACTCTTAGCTGTAATTTGTACCTTATCATGATAATACTCTTGTTGTCCATCCTTACTAATAACTACTCTAATATTTTTAAGAGGAAAAGAATTTATAACAGCTAATTTTTCTAATCTATTATTCTTTGTTACACAGCTTACCTTTGCTCCTGAACATAGATTGCCTAAATCTATACTCGTGTCTTCATCTAAAAATACTTTTCCACTTTGCTCAAACTCTATATAATCCCCTGTAATCTTTAATACCCTATCCTCAAATTGTCGCTCATCTTCTATAACGCCTTTTCTAATTTCTAATATTCCAACTATATCTTTTCCTTTTACTATCACTTCTAAATTACTTCCTATCAACGGCTCCAATATCAATCCATGATATCCATATATACCTTTAGATGTTTGCGTCGTCCATGCTTGAAGACCATTTTCTTTGCCTGTTGTCTTCAGTATATCTATCCTTTCTATTGATAACTCATAGGATCGTCCTATTTTATCCAAAACCATTTGATAAGCATTATAAAATTCTATTAAACTTATATTTAACTTTTCTGCATCTTCAGTTATTACTAAATTAAATTTGTCTCCTAGTATATTCTCAATCAGCAATGCTGTTTGCCCATGTGTCATAATTTTACTAGAATTTTCTATCGTAAAAAAATCAAACCTTGGATCTTGCTCCAATGTCCTATAATATATATCATACCAATTATCCCCATACTTTTCAGGAGCTAATTCATTAAATAAAGTTAACGCTAAAATTTTTACTGCATTGCATTCTAAAAATGGCATAGTATACGTTCTTACAATTTCTATATTACTCTGCTCCGGCGGCTCTTCTATATCCATAATACTATCAATTCCAATTATTTTTTTAACATCTTTTGACAAATTTAGTACCCATTCTTCTATTGATTCACTAGACTTTATACCATCTATTGTCCAATAAATACCACCCCCTATAACTCCACCTAACCCTAATGTTAATAAGTAAGACATTACTTTTTTAAATTTTTGACTTTTAGTATTTACTTTTTTACTTTCATACTTTTCGTCTTTAACTTTATGATGTTTTTGATCCTCCAACATAAATTCCTCCTTATATATTTAACTAATATAAATTCTATGCTCAGAATTTATTTGTTAGTACAAGTCTCTTCATTTCAACAACCTTGAAAGAATCTCCTTGACTAAATAAAATTTTCAGGATAAAATTTTTTAAAAAAGGGGAAATTTTTATGTATCCAAACGGAGCAAAAAAAGCCGTAACTTTTAGTTACGATGACGGTATTTTACAGGATAAAAGACTAGTAGATATTTTCAACAAATATAATCTAAAATGTACTTTTAATATTAACTCGGGCCTTTTTGGCATCGAATCCATCATGCAGAAATATAATTTTGCGATAAAGCATTTTACAGCTGTAGAGGCGAAGCAAGTATATGCCGGACACGAAGTGGCTTGCCATGGCGTAGATCATTTACGTTTACCCGAAATAACGTCATACGATCAAAAATTTCATGAAATAGTTAACGATAAAAAAACTCTGGAAGAATTGTTTGAATGCAATATTCGAGGTATGGCCTATGCCTTTGGCCAAGTTGATGATGAATCGATAGAGATAATGTCTCAAAACCAAATAGTCTATGGCCGAGTAGTAAATAGTACTTTGGATTTTTCAATACCTTGCAATTGGTATAAATGGCAACCTACGGCGCATCATAAGAATGAAGAACTATTTGATTTAATAGACCAGTTTTTAAAGTCAGATAGTGAAGGACTCAGCCTTTTGTGTATATGGGGCCATAGTTATGAATTTGATATGAACAATGATTGGGATCGGATAGAAAAATGCGCTCAGCTATTAAGCGGCCATGATGATATTTGGTACTGTACAAATATTGAATTATATGATTTTTTTCAAAATCAACCTAAATAACTAAATAAAATCTTAATAATAAAAAAAACAACCGCTCTATTAGTTTCTGACTCCTTAAAGCGGTTGTTCAATTCATTGCGGATAAACCCTCACAAACTCTTACATCACAAATTCTAGCATACGGATCACCATAATTTTTAACACTGTTAATCTAACTTTTTAAAGCAGTTGTCCGGATCCATTGCGGATAAACCTTAATAAACCCTTAAATCACAAATTCTAGCATACGGATCACCATAATTTTTAACACTGTTAATCTAACTTTTTAAAGCAGTTATCCGATTCATTACGAATAAACCTTAATAAACTCTTACATCACAAATTCTAGCATACGGATCACCATAATTTTTAACACTGTTAAGCTAACTTTTTAAAGCAGTTGTCCAATTCATTGCGGATAAACCCTAATAAACTCTTAAATCACAAATTCTAGCATACGGATCACCATAATTTTTAATACTGTTAATCTAACTTTTTAAAGCAACTGTCCGATTCATTGCGGATAAATCCTAATAAACTCTTAAATCACAAATTCTAGCATACGGATCACCATAATTTTTTAAAACCGTAATCTTAATAGAATCCACATTTAACTCTACATAATGCTCATTCACTCTTTGGTAATTATCGTCAACCTCTAATTCTTTAACTTTTTCTCCATCCTTAAAAAATTCTATCTTATAATCTCTAACCAATTGATACGGCATTTCTTCTACCTGTCTATTTCGGTGCGTTTCTGCTATACTCGTAGCTACGGTCCTATTAAAATCTGGATCGAATCTAAGCACTATTTCTTTTATCTGCGTTGTCTTTTCAAAATCTACTTTTATAAATTCGCCATCCTCAGCCATTTGTTGTGAAACCCATGCATTTTCATCATCATAAATCCTTCTAGCAAAGTCTGAATTAACCATTTCTGGTCCACAATTTTCTTGATAACTTGATGCTGTAATCTTACAATCCGTATTTGAAATTAAATCCTCTTTATCTTCTGTTTTGATAAACGGCAAATAAGCATCATCCTTTATCAATAATTGCTGAAGCTCTTTCATATGCTCATTCACTTCTCTTGGCAAAATTTTATATTTAGTTGCTATCGCTGCCCCCGTACCTATGGCTTGACCTATTACCGAACATGTCCCTATTACTCTTGTAGAACTCATTGCCATATGAGATACGCTAAAACACCTTCCTCCAGCATATAAATTTTTAATATTTCTACTATATAAACTTCTATAAGGTATCGTATACACATCCGTTACTGGATGCCATATAGATCCTCCTTCATCATTTTTATGTGCTTTCTCCCAAACTTTGGCTCTTATTCCTCCTACAATATGATCATCCATCGACCACCCACCATAAGCAACCGTATCCGAAAATCTTTTATGAGCTTCTAAATCATTTTGGTTCAATACATAATCTCCAATTATTCTTCTGGATTCTCTTTTACCTGGTACAGCTCCAAACCAATCCAACATTAAGTTTTCTGCTTCAGGATAATCACCAGAATTTTTAATATAGTCAAATATACCATAAGCATATTTTATTAATTCGTCTCTTATCTCTTCTGCATCCTCCGTTGTGGATAATTCGCCATCACCACCTACTTCACACCACCAATATCCATTACTAAGCTCATGAACACACCTTTTTCCTATATATTCTTTCGTCATCTTATAAGCCCATTCTGGACACTTAAACTTTACAGGCTTACCCAAATCTCTCGTTGTAAATAAAAGCGTACTTCCCATTGTATGCTCGGTAGCTTCTTCCGGCGCTAAAGATTCATTATAGGTTGAACGAGCCTCATGTCCTATAGTATAATCCGCCCCCGATTCGTAAGCTAAGTTCGCATCTCCGGTTGTGTCACAGAATAAATCAGCTGCTAATTCAAATTCTTTCTGTGTTGTAACCTGAAATACTTTTATACTTTTAATTTTATCATTTTCTACATCAGCACTCATCATACTAGTATTCAAATACAAATCTATATTTGACTCATTTTTCACAAATTCCCAATTTATATGATCCAAAATATTAAACGAATGCCCTACATTAAATTTTTTATTCTTTAATAAAATTTCTAATATAACTCCGCTTTCCATTGCATGTCTAAAGTTTCCAACTCTTCCTGCTCCGTTTATGCTAACTTTTACTTCGCTACTAGCATTTCCGCCTAAAACCGGCCTGTTATGCACTAACGCTGTTTTTACACCATTTCTTGCTGCACTGATTGCTGCACAAATTCCGGACATTCCTCCACCAACTACAATAAAATCGTATTTTTTCATAATAATATTTTCCTACACTTCCTATTAATTTTTATTTATAATGCAACAATGTCATTATATTATATTATTTAAATTTATACAAGCCTTCAATCAGTTCTTAAATTTGTTGACCCATTAATACGAGTTATTATTGCTACTCCGTAGACTACATCTTTTTCTAATTTCTTTACTTCTATTTTCGGATAATTTTGTTTCAACTTATTAGAAAATTTTTCCCTGATAGCCTACAGTTAAACCCTAATACACCCTTCAATCACAAATTCTAGCATACGGATCACCATAATTTTTTAACATTTTAATGTTAATCAACTCTTTAAAACACCTGTCCAATCCATTAAGATTAACCTTAATAAACTCTTAAATCACAAATTCTAGCATACGGATCATCATAATTTTTTAACATTTTCATGTTAATCAACTCTTTAAAACACCTGTCCAATCCATTAAGATTAACTTTAATAAACTCTTAAATCACAAATTCTAGCATACGGATCACCATAATTTTTTAAAATCGTAATCTTAATAGAATCCACATCTAACTCTACATAATGCTTATTCACTCTTTGGTAATTATCATCAACCTCTAATTCTTTAACTTTTTCTCCATCCTTAAAAAATTCTATCTTATAATCTCTAATCAATTGATACGGCATCTCTTCTACCTGTCTATTTCGATGCGTTTCTGCTATACTCGTAGCTACGGTCCTATTAAAATCTGGATCGAATCTAAGCACTACTTCTTTTATCGGCGTTGTCTGTTCAAAATCTACTTTTATAAATTCACCATCCTCAGCCATTTGTTGTGAAATCCATGCATTTTCATCATCATAAATCCTTCTAGCAAAGTCTGAATTAACCATTTCTGGTCCACAATTTTCTTGATAACTTGATGTTGTAATTTTACAAGCCGTATTTGAGATTAAATCCTCTTTATCTTCTGTTTTAATAAACGGCAAATAAGCATCATCCTTTATTAATAATTGCTGAAGCTCTTTCATATGCTCATTCACTTCTCTTGGCAAAATTTTATATTTTGTTGCTATCGCTGCCCCTGTTCCAATCGCTTGGCCAATTACCGAACATGTTCCGATTACTCTTGTCGAACTCAAGGCCATATGAGACACGCTCAAACACCTTCCACCAGCATATAAATTCTTGATATTTCTACTATATAAACTTCTATAAGGTATCGTATACACATCCGTTACTGGATGCCATATCGTTCCTTTTTCATTCTTGTTATTTGCTTTCTTAAAAAATTCGGCCCTTATTCCTCCTACAGTATGATCATCCATACCCCATCCACCATAAGCAACTGTATCCGAAAATCTTCTATGAGCTTCTAAATCATTTTGGTTCAGTACATAATCTCCAATTATTCTTCTGGATTCTCTTTTACCTGGTACGGCTCCAAACCAATCCAACATTAAATTTTCTGCTTCAGGATAATCACCGGAATTTTTAATATAGTCGAATATACCATAAGCATATTTTATTAATTCGTCTCTTATCTCTTCTGCATTCTCTGTTGTGGATAATTCATCATCGCCACCTACTTCACACCACCAATATCCATTACTAAGCTCATGAACACACCTTCTTCCTATATATTCTTTCGTCATCTCATAAGCCCATTCTGGACGCTTAAACTTTACAGGTTTACCCAAATCTCTCGTCGTAAATAAAAGCGTACTTCCCATCGTATGCTTTGTAGCTTCTTCCGGTGCTAATGATTCATTATATGTTGAACGGGCCTCATGCCCTATAATATAATCCGCCCCCGCTTCATAAGCTAAATTCGCATCGCCAGTCGTGTCACAAAATAAATCAGCTGCTAATTCAAATTCTTTTTGTGTTGTAACCTGAAATACTTTTATACTTTTAATCTCATCATTTTCTACGTTGGCACTCATCATGCTAGTATTCAGATACAAGTCTATGTTCGACTCATTTTTTATAAACTCCCAATTTATGTGATCCAGAATATTAAAAGAATGCCCTACATTAATTTTTTTATTCTTTAATAAAATTTCTAGTATAACTCCGCTTTCCATTGCATGTCTAAAATTTCCGACTCTTCCGGCCCCATTTATACTAACCTTTACTTCACTGCTAGCATTTCCTCCCAAAACCGGCCTATTATGCACTAACGCTGTCTTTACACCATTTCTAGCCGCACTTATTGCTGCACAAATTCCCGACATTCCTCCGCCAACTACTATAAAATCGTATTTTTTCATAATAATATTCTCCTACACTTTTTATTAATTTTTATTTATAATGCAACAATGTCATTATATTATATTATATTATATTATATTATAATATTTAAATTTCTACAAACCTTCAATCACTTCTTAAACTTGTTGAACCATTCAATATATTTCTAGCCTAAATTATTATGAGCTATTATTGTCGCTCCGTAGGCCGAATCTTTTTCTAATTTCTTTACTTCTATTTTCGGATAATTTTGTTTCAATTTATTAGCAAATTTTTCCCTGATAGCCTTATTCTTTACTATAACACTACCATTTATGATAACACTTACAAATTTCTCTTCAAAATTTAATTTCCTAATACTAGTAGCCACCATATCATATAATTCATTTACTGCTTCATCTATTATTTTCATGGCCACCATATCTTTATTCTCATATGCTATCTGAATCAATTTGGCTATATCAGCAATCTCTCCTTTATTCATATTTGACTGATAAATTTTCCTTACTATTTCTCTCTCATCTTCTATTTCAAAATAATTTAATACCAATTTCGTCAGCTCTGTTTTACTTCCTCGTCCGTCATAAGCCTGCATTACACTATCTAATATTTTTATAGCTATATAATAAGCACTTCCTTTATCATCCAAAATATGACCCCAACCACCAACTCTGATATTTTCTCCTTCATTATTTACTCCATAACAAATCGATCCTGTACCTGCTATTAACAATATACCTTCTTTCCCATTCGTCCCGGCTATTAAAGCTGTTTGAGCATCATTGGTTATTATTAACTTTCCCTTATATCCTATATCTTCTCTTATAATATTTGCTATCTGATCTTGTATGCTTTTCCATGATCCACCCGCTACTCCAATACATATCGCTTTACAATCCTCCAAATTATAACCTTTACTCATTACCCCTTCCTGAAATACTTCTAGAAAAGATTGTCGAGTTGTTTCTAGTCCACTCGATAATATATTGCTTGGCCCAGATATCGCCTCACCGATTATATTTAGATTATCTTTTTCACACATGGTTAATTGCGTCTTTGTTCCTCCACCATCTATACCTATTATATAATCCAATTTTAATTTTCTCCTTTCATCAAAGAAAGTGAGGATTTTCTCCCCACTCTCTCTATAATACTATTTATTAAATGTCGACAAATATTTCTTGTGTGCTTCGAACATTTCATCCAAAATTTTAATAGCATATTTTTGCGAACTAACTAATGGATTTATCATCATGGCCAATAAAGCCTTATTATAATCACCTGATATTACTGCTTCACATGTCGCTATCTCAAACGATTTGATTTGATTTAATAATCCTTTCGTACATTTTGGCATCTTTCCGATGGTTATCGGTACCGGTCCGTTTGCTGTAATCATAGAACTGATTTCTACTACTTCATCATATTCGAATTCTTGCATTGCACCTTTGTTTACTGTGTTTACTACTTGTACATCGCCTTTGTTATTGTATATAGAACTAATTAGGTTGCAGGCCGCATCACTATAATACGCTCCTCCTCTTTGCTCTAACTGTTTCGGCTTCTCTTGTAAATTTTCATCCGTATATAATGAAAATAGCTCATCTTCTAATCGCTTTACATTTTCAGCTCGTGTCCCATTATTATTGAACTTCTCTATAGTTTCTTCTAATACTTCTTTTGCCATATAATAATATCTATGATAGGGGGATGGCAATACTCCTAATTCTTTCACAAATCCATTGACCCATTCCGTCCCTGTTATATTATTCATGCTGTGATTTCCCCACTTGCTAATTACAAAGTCTGTTACATTTTTTCCATCTAAAATAACTTTGGTAACATAACTCATGTGATTTAATCCACCCATAAATATTTGTACATCATCTTTTGGTCGAGCCAATATTTTAGCAATAGCTGTATGCATGTCGAACGGCACATTACATAGCCCTATTACTCTCTTTATATTGCTATATCTATTCACTGCTTCCGTCACCATTCCAGCCGGATTTGTAAAGTTTATTAACCATGCATCAGGACATAACTCTTCAATGTCTTTTGCTATATCTAATATAACTGGAATCGTCCTAAATGCTTTAAACATCCCTCCGGCTCCATTAGTTTCCTGACCAAATACTCCATGACTAAGAGGTATTCTTTCATCTTTAATTCGGGCATCTAACAACCCTACTCTCATTTGTGTTGTAACAAAGTTTGCATCCTTTAAGGCCTCTCGCCGATTCAATGTTAAATAGATCTTTATCGGTAAGCCAGATTTTTCTACCATTCTTTTGGCTAGATTTCCAACTATATTTAACTTCTCTTTTCCGTCTTCACAATCTACTAACCAAATTTCATCTACGGGCAATTCATTGTAACGTTTAATAAATCCTTCGATAAGTTCTGGCGTGTAACTAGAACCGCCTCCAATAGTGACAATCTTTAACATATTTTTCCTCCTAGTCTAAAATTACTCTACTGGATCAACGATTTCTTCAACAAAGAATATTTCACCTCCACGAAGCATTTTTGCTATCATTAGATTCATAGGTCCAAAATAATAAAAATTCTCTTGTATTTCATTAGGCACAGCAGGCGGTAAGCTAAGTGTCACATCATAAACTCTCAACGGTGCTGCTTTTTCTACAATGGGCATAAACAAGCATAAGTCATTAGTGAGTTGCATTAATTGTTCGGTAATTGATTCAATCTCTTCTGGGGTCATAGCCGTAAATAGTTCTTTCAGAAGTTTTGAAACATTATATTCTTTTCCGCTAACTGGAGATACAATTATACGATCTTCACCTTTAGGGATTTTTGGCAAGCCTATTCTAGGAGATGATAACAGGTTACTAAAAGCTTCCCATGGATGAGCATAAGTTCCTGCTCCACCTAAAAATACTCCACCCACAGTATGATCTGGCCCATTTAAATAGGTCCACACAGTACCGCTTTCCATAGGAACATATTTTATATTAAAGCCAAATTCTTGCAACATGGTTGACATCGCTTCTGCTGTTAGCATAAATGTTGGCCAAGAATTTATTGTTGCTATCTCTATTTCTACTTGCTCGCCTTTTTCATTAACCCATTTACCTTCTGCATTACGACTCCACCCGATAGATAACAGTAACTTTTCGGCCTCCTCTGGATTATAATCATAGTTTTTTAAGGTCTTTAAATATTCCGGGTCAACATAAGTTTCTATCATACTTGGTGTTAATCCTGTGTTATATGTGTCACTTAAAAAGCTACCTGGTTCAGCTATTTGTATTAATATATCTCTATTTGTGGCTAAGGACATAGCTTTTCTAACTTCTGGAATATTTACTGGATATTGAGCCTCATTGAATACATATCCGATTTGTGATATTTCAGGTACATAAATTTTACGAAGAGTATCTCTAAATCTTTTATCTACTTGATAGGACATATCTGGCGATAAACCTCCATTTTCTATAGTATACTGTCCTTCCAAAATAGATGTTGCAAAAGCTTCTGCGCTACCTGCCCTTAACCCTCTAATCTTGTCAATATTTAAATCTATCCTATAATTTGGATTTTCTTCAAACATAACTTCTGATGTCGTCGCATTGGTTATAATATATGGCCCAGAAGCTAAAATCTCTCGTACATCTGGCTTATACTTTAACATCCTATTATTTAAATCCGCCAAAAGCGTATTACCCTGAGTAGTAATTTTGTAAGTTCCTGTTTCTGGGTCCACTTCTCTATGATTCAATGCTACATTTTTATATTCTTGAGCAAATTCTCCATATGTTACTGTAGGAGACATTATTGGCAAATTAAATGCTATATTTAATAATAGCGGACTTTCTATAATGTATTCTATTTCTATAGTATGATCATCTATCTGCTTTAAACTAGATACATAAGTCCAAAATGCACTTCGGCCAAGATTTACATAGTAATTAGTCATTACATCACTAGCTGTAAGATGCGATCCATCACTCCATTTTAAACCTTCTTTTAATTTTAAAGTTAGATGTGTACCATCTAGGTCGTAACTTTCTAATAAGCTAGGCTTAAAAACTCTTTCTGGAAAAGGCGAAAAATCACATAAATAATCATATACTAAAGGTTGTATAGACCATCCTATACCGGCCGTATCATATGGATTACCATTAAATGCTGGTGGTGGCTGAATATCTATTAAAGTTGTCAAAACTTTTTCTGTATCCATTACGCCGGTTGAATCTAAATTAAATTTGGTATTCTCTAAAACTATGATTTTTTCTTCTGCTGTATCTCCACCGGCCATACATCCTGATAATAGCATTACCACACCGAGTAAAATTGTAGTTAATTTTTTTTTCATACCCTATAAACCTCCTTATTTTGTACAGCAAATAATAGTTTATATTATCGTATTTCGTATAATCCTCTTTTCTCGCTCTTGTATATTAAATGCTTCTGCATACTTTTTCCTCGCATCAATTCCTCTTATCCTTTTTAAATGAGAATAATATTCTTTATATGGATAAGACGTAGAGTTAAGTGCAAACCAATGATGATTTATTGCTCTATCCCACAGTCCATAACCTTCTTCGGTCACCTCTACATAAATATACGGCTTAAAATCTGTTGGATCTTCCCAGTTTTCAGCATAATATGGTCCACCGGCCCAATGTGCAGGTAACTCACGAGTTATAGATGCGAGGCCTGCATAAAACTGTGCTTGATTCACTATATGATGTGTTAATGAATGATCTTTATGCATGCTATTTTTCCAATGCGTAATCAATACATTAGGTTTATACTTACGAATTAAATCACACAGTTCCCATTTTACCTCTTCATTATTCGGTAATTCTCCATCTACATATTTAAAAACAACGGCCTCACCTCCAGTTCTTTTGCAAACTTATTAGCTTCTTCTATTTTTTGAACTCTATATTCTTCTACTGTTTTATCTTTCGGATTACCTCGTTCTCCACCAGTTAAGGCTACTGTGATAATTTTATCTCCTCTTAACGCTGCTGAAGCTAATACACCGCCGGCCGTTAGCTCCATATCACCAACATGCCCGCCAATCGCCATTATAGTTTTCATAAGAACACCCTTTCTATCACACTATTTTTCTCATCACTTGCCCACTTTTTACTATCTTAAATTTTGCTGATTCATATATATTTCTAGCCGGATTGTTGTCCCCTGTAAATAAAGTCATAAACGTTGCACCTTCGTCTTTTAATCCTTTGCATATAGCATTGTAATAAAACTTTTCCAGCGCCTAATTTCCTATATTCCGAATGAATTCCTATACCAATAAAAAATCCTCGTCCACTTGACTGAATTCTTAATAGCTCAGTAAATCTACATACCTTGTTTCCATTTGCTATAACACTATTTTTCTCATTACTTGCCAGCTTTTTACTATTTTAAATTTTGCTGATTCATATATATTTCTAGCCGGATTGTTGTCCCCTGTAAATAAAGTCATAAACGTTGCGCCTTCGTCTTTTAATCCTTTGCATAGAGCATTAAATAAAACTTTTCCAGCGCCTAATTTCCTGTATTCTGAATGAATCCCTATTCCAATAAAAAACCCTCGTCCACTTGACTGAAGTCTTAATGGTCCAGTAAATCCACATACCTTATTCCCATCTAATATAACCAATACCGGATCTATAGCATTCATTATTCCTTCTCGCCATAACTCGTTTCCTAAATTATCAAAAAGTTCCTTTAATCCTGTATGATGCTCTTTATCTAAATATCCAATTTCTATCCCTCGTTCATTTAAACTTTTAATTTTTTCTTCTATATCTTCTGTATAGGAAAAATCCTTTAATTCTTTAAAATACGTATTCTGGCAAAGCACATCTCGGTAAAATAAGTTTTTAAAAAATATATAGGCCGGTGTACTTACATCAACACCTTGAGAATTTGGATGATCGTATGTTTCATATTCGGGTATATTCCAATCTAAATTAATCGGATTAAAAAAGCTCATTTCATATTTACTAATATTTTCGACTTTTTCTATTTCTTCTAAGTGATTAACCATTTCTCGTCCTATACCACAACGTCGATAATCTGGATCCACAGCAACAAACGTTATAAATCCAGTTTCATTCGCTACAGTGCCATTTATAAAACTTATACACTTTCCATCAGACATAATTATATAATTATATTTTTTATATTGTGTTTCATCTATAAAATATTCTTTAAAAGCTTCTACGGACAAAAGTTTATAAGCCAGCTTATCATAGTTTATTACCTTATTGTATAATTCAACAGCAACTTGAATATTTTCATCCGTCAGTTCTTCTATCATATATTCTTCGGTTACAGTTTCTTCTATCGTTAATATTTCGACCGGTTTTTCTTCTATTATTATACTTATTCCTGGCTCTTTTATTATTTCTACATTATCATCTATCTCTATTTCTACTATTTCATTCTCTTTTTTTAGTATATCATTATCTATCCCTATTTCTTCTACCTCATCTATTTCTATCTTATCTAATTTTACTATCTCATCCTCCTTTTTTAGTATATCATCAACATTCTCCATTTCTTTTTTCATCATCTTCCTCCATCTTAGTAATAAATTTATTAAAGCATCTTATAAATAAAAACCCTAAACTTGCCACAATCAAATTTATAGCTAGAATTAAAGAATAAATAACAAGAGCTTCCTTATTTTCTAACATAAATAGTATTCCCACTACAGCAAAAACTATGAAAATTATTGATATACTTACTAAACCATAGAAGAGTTTTTCAATCTGGTACGCAGTATCTTTTTGGCATGGTGGCACTTAACTTTTCCCCTCTCTACTCCATTATCTTGAATATAAGGAATTAATTCTGGTTCCTCCGTTTCACAAAGTTGATCGGCATTTGGACATCTCGGATTAAACTTACAGCCTTTCGGGAGATTTAACAAGCTTGGCATATCCAAGGATTTAAGAGGTAAACTATTTACAAAGTCGGATCGTCTATCTGGATCAGCCTCTGGAACTGCACTTACTAAAGCGTAAGTATATGGATGTTTAGGATATTCTATAGTTTTTTGGATTTGGCCTATTTCTATTTGTCTACCTAAATACATTACAACAATTCTACCGTGGGCTGCTATATATCTTGCAGTACCTAGGTCATGGGTTATATACATAAAGGATATTTTATGTTTTTTATTCATTTTAGTCATAAGATCTAATAATGAAATTCTAAGAGATACGTCCACCATTGATACAGGCTCATCTGCTACAATTAACTTAGGTTTCATAGAAAGTGCTCTTGCTAGCAAAACTCTTTGTCTTTGACCACCACTTAATTGGTGAGGGTATTTTTCTAAAAATTGTTCTGGAGGAGTGAGGCCCACTTCTTGTAAATATTCTATTAGTAATTCTATGGCCGCCTTACTTCCCTTTACTATCTTATGTTCATATAACGGAATTGATAAAGACTGGAAAATAGTTTTATTTGGATTTAATGCTGCAAAAGAATCTTGATGCACCATTTGAACTCCTAATCTATAACTTTTAAAATCATGACCTGTAAGTTGACTAATATCTTTACCCTGATACAAAATTTGTCCACTAGTAGGCTTATGAACTCCTACGATAACTTTTCCCAACGTAGTTTTGCCGCTTCCACTTTCTCCGATTACAGCAATAATTTCGCCTTCTTCTATCGTTAGGTTAACATCTATTACGGCTCCAATAACACCTGCTTTTTTATTACCACTTGGAAAAATCATATTAACATTTTTTAATTCCATCAATGACATAATACAGCTACCTCCTCCCATTTATAACATCTAGATAATTGGCCTGTTTCCGGTGAACTGTACATTTGATCAGTAAGTTCTTTGTTTCCGTCACAATTTCCTTCTATATGAACTTGGCAACGAGGTGCAAACCTACAAATATTCGGTAGTCTTAACATGTTTGGCGGATATCCAGGTATTGCTCGCCTTTTTGTTATGTCATCCTTTAAGGATGGGATAGCATGCATTAGGCCGTACGTGTATGGATGTTTTGGCGTTTTAAATACATGCTCTACTTTTCCATATTCTACTAATTGTCCAGCATACATAACGCCGATTCTATCTACTATCGATCCAATAATAGAAACATCATGTGTCAAGAATATCATTGTTATGCCTCTTTCATGATGAATTTTTTTCAAAATGTCAATTATATACCATTGTGTTATAACGTCTAGAGCCGTAGTAGGCTCATCTAGAATTATTACATCTGGTTCTAACACTAAACTTAGGGCTATAATCGTCCTTTGTTTCATACCGCCACTTAATTGGTGCGGATAGGAATTTAGGACACGTTCCTCCAATCTAACTTGAGTTAAAACTGTTTTAGCTTTTTCGATAATTTCATTTTCTTTTAAATTAGGATTATGTGCCCAAGCCGTTTCCAAAAAGTGTTCTTTAACCAATAAAGACGGATTTAAAACATTTTGTGTAGCTTGAAAAACAGTGGCAATTTTACTCCATCTATATTTTTGATAGTCATCTGGGCCGAGTTGCAATAAATCTACAGTTGTTCCATCCGGGGCGTGATAATGTATCTCTCCTTCGGATATTTTTCCAGGTGGTTTTATAGTTTGTAAAATTCCTGAAGCCATGGTTGATTTTCCACTGCCACTTTCTCCTATTATCCCAACTATATCTCCTTTGTATATCGTCATACTAATATTATCGCATGCTCGCAACGGACCACTGGGTGTTTTAAAATCAATACATAAATTTTTAATTTCTAAAATCGGTTCCACGTCATATTTCCTTTCCATAATATTATTTCTCTCCTCCTTTTTTTAAGAAGGATTGATTTAATTTCTCAACCTTGGATTTAATGCATCATCAAGTCCTGTTGCAAACATATAAGCTCCAAATTGAAATATTATTATACTAATAACTGGCGATAAGAAATATACCATCGAACTAGATCCTAATAACGCTCCCGTTTGTGATAAGGATATCTGTATCATCATGCCCCAGTGATTTCCTTGAAATGGTACCAGTCCTAAATACATTAAGCCGACGCTGGCTAAAATTGCACCTTTCATTATTACAATAAAATTGACAGCTATATAAGAAACAATATTTGGCATTATATCATTTATTATAATCGTCCTTTTACTAAGTCCCATAATTTGGCTAGCCTCAATAAAATCTTTATGCTTAATCAACAATACTTGTGATCTTATCGCCTTAGCTAGGCCAGCCCATGACCATAAACTAAGAACTAAACCAAAAGTAAGTTGATTACGAATTTCTATTACCATAGACAAAATCATTGTAACGGGAAAGCTTGGAATAGTTAGTACAATACTAGTTATCATCATTAAAAATGCATCTGTTTTACCACCTAGTAATCCGGATAAGATACCTATAGTACAAGCGAAAATTAAAGAAAAAATTGCTGCGTAAGTTGCTACTAATAAAACATCTCTGGCTCCTAATATTAGCTGTGTTAACGTATCCTTGCCAGCAAAGTCTGTACCTAACCAATGCTTCCATGATGGTGGTTGCAATCTATTTAAATAATCTGATTTCGGAGGTGACAAAAATATAGGCCCACATATTGCTATTAATAGGAAGATAACTAAAATAATTAGGCCCACCCTAGACATTTTATTATTCCACATAATTCTAAAAAAGCTTCTGAAGCCACTTTCTCGGCGAAAATTAACTGTTTTACCTTTTTTCTTTATTACATCCATTCTTTACCCTCCTATTTTAATTACCTCTTAATCTTGGATTTAATATACTATATAAAAATTCTGCTAATAAACTCGATAGCACAACCATAACAATTATAATTAAAAACATTCCTTGCATTAACGGAAAATCACGTCTGCCAATTGCTACACTCAGATAAAATCCAACACCTGGATACAAGAATAAATTTTCAATCAATGGTGAACCACCAAACATTAGCCCAAAAGACACCGCTAAGCTTGTAACCATAGGCAAAATAGCATTCCTACCTAAATAATGTATTAATATTCTCTTTTTAGGTAACCCCCTAACTTCTGCATATGTGATGTAATCTTCACCTAGGACCATTAATGAATTCGCTTTCATTGCTACAGTCCAAGTAGAAACTGTCGTAATAAAATAAGCCAAAACCGGTAATGCTGCATGTTGCAATACATCAAAAATAAATGGCCCATTAAATCCAACCGTAACACTTGAACCATAGGCTCCTTTTGATGGTAGCCATCCAAGCGCTACAGCAAATATAAATACTAAAATATACGCTACAATATAGTCTGGTATAGATCCAAAAATGGATTGATATACTGCTATAGCTATATTTAACGCCTTCTTTCGCTTCCATGCAACATATATACCGAGTAAAACTCCAATTGTAAAAGAAAATAATAAAGATATACTTAGTATTAACATAGTCCACGGCAATGCTCCACCAACAATTTCTGATACTGGCTTTTTATAGGCCATCGAAAATCCAAGATTTCCTGTAAAAATTCCTATAACATAAGCTATAAATCGTTCCCATATAGGCTCTGTTGGATCGTAATTTAACTGCGTAATTGCTCTTTCGTATGCTATATCATATGGTAAGGCTTCTGCTCTAACTATCTCTTGGGCCAAAATATCTACCGGATCTCCTGGCATAAATTGAATAACGACAAAAACAATAACCAAAGATATAGCCATCGTGAAAAGTGCCATTCCAATCTTTTTCAAAAATATCCCTCCTTAACTGTGGAAAAAAATATATTTTTATCTTTCATATTTATATATTTTTAGTGCTTCCTGGACATATCCATTTGCATTTTTTAATTTTTCTGTCGCCTGTTCTTTACTACAATTTAATTTAATCATAACAATAGCCGTTTTCACATGAAAATCACATTTTGATAAAACTTCTTTTGCAAATTCATTAGTACAGTTTGTAGTTTGCATAACTAATCTAATAGCTCTATCTAAAAGCTTTTCATTAGTGGCCTTCATGTCTACCATATAATTTTGATAAACTTTACCGAGTTTAATCATACTACCAGTTGTTAGCATATTTAAGACTAATTTTTGAGAAGTCCCTGATTTCATCCGAGTTGACCCTTGTATAACTTCAGGTCCAACTTGTGGGGCAATTGTTAATTTAGCTATTGAGTTTAACTCTGAATCTAAATTATTGCATAATCCTATTGTTGTTGCTCCAATTGTATTAGCGACAGATATCGCTCCCAAAACATACTGAGTACGTCCGCTAGCTGTTATACCAACTACTATATCTTTTGCTGTAATTTTTAATTGCTCAACTAAATTAGATCCATCTAAAAAACTATCCTCGGCACCTTCTACTGGATTTCTTAATGCTGTATCTCCTCCAACTATATATCCTTGTACTAAATCAGGATCTGTCCCAAATGTTGGATTACATTCAGAAGCATCCAAAACTCCTAACCTTCCACTAGTCCCGGCTCCAAAATAAAATAATCTGCCTCCTTTTTTAAACGCTTCTGTTATATAATCTACGGCCAAGGCTATTTTGACCGCTTCTTTTCCGACAGCTTGGGCTACTAGCTTATCCTGTTCATTGATTAGCTTTACTAACTCTAATGTGGATATTGAATCGATGTTTTTAGTAGTTTCATTATTTGTTTCTGTTGTTAAGTAGCCTAAATTTAACGGCTTAACTTCCATAAATTATCTCCATTTCTTTAATAATTTTATCCTTAAGTGCTACATCTAAACATTTTCCTCTTTGTTCTTCTAGTGCCCATAAAACGGCTCCAATACCTGGTGGAACTATTAATGTAACATACTCGATTTTCATATTCGTTAATTCGTTAACATGCTTTTTGAAAGCATCTCTTAAAATATCTGACTTCGGTTTTGCCCATACAGATCCGGCTAAAATTACTGTTACTTTGTCACAATCTTTAGGATCAAAATTTAAGTTATTCATACATCCTACTACAGAATTAGCCGTCTCTTTCGTTACATGTTCTACAATCTTCAATGCAACCACATCACCTATCTGAGCATACTTAATCAGTAATTCAATATATGACAAATGTATAACTGGTTTTTTATATAACTCTGAAATTGAATCTAAAAGATATGTTTGATCTTTTTCACAGCCTAATAATTTTAATACTTCTTGTGTAAATTTTGTTTTCTTTTCACCCCTAAAAACTGAACTATATGCATATCTTATTATTAATCTGGTTATAAAAGCTCCCCCTGCGTCGTCGCCGACTATATCTCCTATACCACCAACCTGTAGCTGATTTCCTTTCGGATCAATTCCTACCGTTACTGTCCCTGTTCCGTTTATTGAACATACTCCGGACTCACTTACTGCTTTAATCCCTAAAAAACCATCGTTTGTTATAATTATTTTCTTTATCCCTAATTTCAATAATCGCTCTTCGATCGCTTCCTTTTGACTTACAGTATCGACTCCTGCTAATCCAAAAACTCCAACTTCTAGGTCCTTATAACTTACTTCTGATTCTTTTAGTAACTTGTCTACTTGCTCTTTTATTATCCTAAGTGAACCATCAAAACTATCCTTAAGTCGCTCATGTGAACATGTACCATCTCGAATGTGTGAAATCATTTTTCCTTCATTAGTAAATAGAAAATAATCAGTCTTACTGTTTCCTCCATCGACTCCTATGACCATTTTTGTTAATCTCCTTTGCTAATATCCTTTGATTTTTTTATATTGTGTTAGGATATGGAAATATATCTTGATTTATTCAAATCATACAAAAAATTTCTAGATATTTTCCAATCTACATAAAAAAAGTCCCATTATTACTAGTCTTATTCTAGTATTTTTGGGACTGACTCAATTATTTTTAATTTATATAATACTAAATCTATATATTGTTGTATTATTATATTCTTGCTCACTTTTTAAAATACTATCACTTTTATTGCATTCATCCTTTCCTATAGGTAACTGCTGTGCTTCAAAGCATATCCCATCATGTTTTTCAAATATCTTCCCGCCTACCAACTTTTTATAAGTAGGAAAATTTGAACTATATATTACTACTGCATCATATGTTGTATCCATGGTCATCTTTCGTCCACTTTTTTCACATATCATAATAACACAATCTTTTTTTATCTCTTTACTCTTCTCCAATAAAAATGGATGATCATATCCTGAAGCTAACTTTAATGCTTCGTCATTTATATCTTTACCAATCTTCTTGGCTACCTTAAAATCAAACGCACTAACTTCGCTTACATCTATTAATCTTCCAGTCGGTATTAAATACTTATCTCCCTCAGCTACAAAATTAGACTTTAACTCTAATGTATGATCCAATATATTCTCTTTTACATCACCTGATAAATTAAAATAACTATGATTTGTTAAATTTAGTAATGTTTTTTTATCCGTTTGTCCTGTATACGTAATCGATAAAGAGTTATCATCCGATAATGTATATATTACACTCACATGTACTGTTCCTGGAAAGCCTTCCTCACCATCTTCACTCACTAAGCTTAAGGTTACACTATTGCTTTCTAAATTTTCTACCGTCCATATTTTTTTGTCAAATCCAATATTGCCTCCATGTAAACAATTTCCGTTATTGTTACCTGGTAACTTGTACATTACTCCATTTAATGTGAAATGAGCTCCTCCTATCCGCCCACTCGTCCTACCTATAATTGTTCCTAAATAACCTGGATTCTCTGCGTACTCTTGGTAATCTTCATATCCTAATACTACATTCTCGAAGTTTCCATGCTTATCTGCAACCATTATTTTTCTTATAATTCCACCTAAAGTTAATATTTCTACGCTCATTCCATTTATATTAGTTAAAGTAATAACTTCTACTTTTTTATCATTTATATTCATAGACGATGCTCCGCTCCTCGCTTTAATAGTCACAAAAATATAATTAACTTTATTTATAAACAATTTTCCGTAAACATTTTAAATCCATGTATCCCTTTATCATTTAATTTAAACACACCCGCATCTTCTAAAACTCGACTGAATTTATCTCCTAACGCTTTTATTACATATTCATCTATGTCTTGATCTGCCGAATATCTCTCTTTTAATTCTATAGCCCAATTTTTATGATACTCTGCTACTTCTACTTGCTCTCCTATAATATAATCCTTAACTACCGAAAGTTCTTCTAACAATCGTCCGGGCAATACAGCTAATCCCATAACTTCTATCAAACCAATATTTTCTTTTTTTATATGATGAACATCCTGGTGTGGGTGGAATATTCCATCCGGAAATTCTTCCGTTTGCCTATTATTCCTTAAAACCAAATCCATTTCATATTGCTTACCTCGCCTACGACAAATCGGCGTAATTGTATTATGCGGTATTTCTCCTGAAAATGCTAGAATGTCCTGACTTGGATCACTATAATTTCTCCATGCATCTAAAATTTTAGTACCCACTTTTACCAAAGAATCCTTGTTAGAACTAATCAGTCTAATAGTTGACAGTGGCCAATTTATAGCATGCGCACTTACATCATCTTCACTTAAATTTATATCAAAAAGTTTTGTCGCATCAGTCATTGGAAAAATAAAATTTCCGCCCTGATAATGCTCATGTGATAAAATTGATCCGCCAACAATAGGTAAGTCAGCATTCGAGCCAATAAAATAATGTGGAAGTACTGTGGTGAAATCCAATAATGTTTTAAATGTTTCTCTATTAATTTGCATCGGTATATGACTTGTCGATAACACAATACAATGTTCATTATAATATAAATATGGCGAATATTGCATACACCAATCTCGATTATTTAATTGCATTCTCACCATTCTATGATTAGCTCGATCCGGATGATTTATACGTCCCTCATAACCCTCATTCTCTTCGCACAATAAACATTTCGGATATGACGAACTCGGTGCTAGCTTTTCTAACGCAATCTGTTTCGGATCTTTTTCCGGCTTAGAAAGATTTATTGTTAATACTAAATCACCGTATTTTGATTTCGCAGAATAAACTTTATTTTTAGCAATTCTATCCACTTTAATATAGTTAGCACTCTTACTTTGGTTGTAAAACCAATCTGTAGCCACTTTTCTATTCATAGCATAAAATGCCCAAAATTTTGTATTAACAACCGACGGCTTATCCAAAAATACATTCATCAATGATGAAGAAAAAATATCTCTCGCAGCCATATTATCTTCTATAATATTATCTTGGATTGCTTCATCGCAAATAGCATCTAACGTTTCATATAAGTTCAAAGTACATACACCCTCCGAACATTCTGGTTCATCTTTTTTTAACATAGCCAAAAGCCTATTTTTAACATATATAATATCTTCTGTTGTTATTAATCCGTTCTCCAGACTTAAAGCTATCAATCTATTAATTAACATATTTACAACTCCCTTTTCATATTGGTCAAAATGTAACTGCAGTTTTTTAGACTGCAGTCAATCAAACTAACTCTTATTCTGCTATATCTTTCACTTTGGTAGGTCCTTCTCCTATTTCAGCAATATAAAAACCTGCTTCATATCCTATTTTATCTAAATATTCTTTCCCAACCTTCTCTATAAAATCTTCAATATTATCATTTTTTACAATAGCCAATGAACAACCGCCAAATCCTGCACCTGTCATTCTCGCACCCAAAACACCCTCTTGCCTTTGTGCAGCTTCAACTAAGGTGTCCAATTCTATCCCCGTTACTTCGTAATCATCTTTAAGGGATTGATGAGATGAATTTAATAGCTTCCCAAATTTGATCAAATCATTATCCTTAAATGCTTCTGCCGAAGATTTTGTTCTAATGTTTTCAGTAATAGCATGTCGGGCACGCTTATATTCGTTATCCGTTAACAAATCTTTATTAGCCTCTAAATCTTCCAAAGCAATTTCACACAATGTTGTTGCTATAATTTTAGATTGAAGTTTAGCAAGTGCACTATCGCATTCAGCTCTTCTTTCATTATATTTAGAATCTGCTAATTCGCGTCGCTTATTAGTATTCATTATTACAATTTTTGTGTCTGGCATACAAACTGGGATATACTCAAAATCTAATGTATTACAATCTAATAAAATTGCTTGATCCTTTTTGCCCAAAGATATAGCAAACTGATCCATAATACCGCTGTTAACACCAATGTATTCATTTTCCACCCTTTTACCCAAAAGTGCTGCTTCCACTTCTGTGATAGGTAAGTCAAATAAATCTTTGAAAATTTGTATAAATAACAATTCTAATGATGCTGATGACGATAACCCGGATCCATTTGGAATATTTCCATACACTATTGTGTCGAAGCCCTTATCAATTTGCGGATATTTTTCTATTAAAAATTTAGCTACTCCTTTTGCATAATTGGTCCAGTTATCCTTTTTATCATACCCTAAATTATCTAGACTGAATTCAATAACACCAAGTTCTTCAAAGTTTTTTGAATAACATCTAACTATTTTATCGTCCCGTTTTGCTGTTGCTGCATAAGTTCCAATTGTAATCGAACATGGAAATACTAACCCGCCATTATAGTCTATATGCTCACCTATCAAGTTAATTCTTCCTGGTGAAAAATAAATCACTGCCGGTTCCTTATTAAAAATTTTCTTAAAACATTCTCTTAACATGTATATATTGCCTCCTTCATCTAAATTTATATTTTCATTATATATTGCATACCTCAATAAAACAAGTCTAATTTATTTAATATTACTTTTTTTTCCTGATTTTTAAAAGTAAAATTACATAATAATTTCTTTTACATTACGATTATCTTGAAATGGTATTTTTCTTATACTTCACTGCATATATAATTTTATATACTTTATATTCTTACTTAATCCAATTTTTACAAATAATTTGATTGTTGTTTTAAAATCTTGAACCACTATATATATATATATATCTAAGTTTAAATTTTTAAAGTCAAACTTAATGTTTCAAATAAATATTTATGCGATATTGATAATAAATATGACAGAGTGTAATTTCATGATCATATCGATGATAATTATATCTCAGCTTTTATTTTTACATCGATTGATACAATATTAAATACTAATAATCTTAAGGAGTGAATTTATGAATAAAAAATTTGTAGCTATCTTATTAACTTTAGCCATGTCTTCTACATTAATGGCCACCACCTCTTCAGCAGAATATATTAGTAAATCTAAGGCCAAAGAAATCGTTTTAGCCCATGCTGGCGTTTCCGCCACAAATGCCACTTTTGTAAAAACCGAGTTAGATACCGAAAATGGTAAACACGAAATTGATTTAGAATTTTTTGTCCCTTTCTCCATTAATGGAATATCTGTTTATAAAGAATATGATTACGATTTAAATGCTTTTAACGGCGCTATTTTATCCTTAGACTGGGATATAGAAGAATTTAACAATAGTATCCCTGATAAAGACTGGGATGGTACCGACGATAGATATGATAACCAAGATAATAATTGGACCGGTAATGTTAAATATTTATCTGAATCTGAAGCTAAAAATATAGTCCTAAATCATGCTAAAGTACAATTCAGTGATGCCATTTTTGTAAAAACAGAATTAGATTATGATGACGGATTAGCTGAATTAGAACTTGAATTTTTTGTTAAAACTGTAGTAAATAATCAAACCGTTTATAAAGAATACGACTATGAATTGGATGCCATAACCGGTCGTATCATTTCTAGTGATCTAGATATTGAAAATTTCAATGATTCTGATAACAATCAATGGGACAATAATGATAAATTTGATTGGGACAATGATAACGACGACTGGGATGATCAATTGGACGACGATGATGACGACGACTGGGACGACGATTGGGACGACGATGATGACGACGACTGGGGCGACGATTGGGACGATCGATGGGACGATGATGATGATGACGACTGGGGTGATCAATGTGACGACGACGATGATGACGACGATTGGGACGATGATGATGATGGCAACGATCGATGGGACGATAATGATTACGATGACGACGATTGGGACGATCGATGGGATGACTAAAACTAAGACTAAATTATA
>MDSO01000015.1_pt1 | contig 38346 bp, 29 predicted proteins | sample 1005691 | NCBI WGS metagenome assembly MDSO01 (sample SAMN05526595, study PRJNA338239) | gut metagenome | isolation source: stomach gut content | host: Acanthurus sohal | place: Saudi Arabia: Red Sea | collected 2011-04 | reverse complement strand
TATAGTCACGTTTAATTTGAGCCTTTTCTATATCTGTTAAAAGGGAGTCCCACTCTTTTAATTTATATAGCCAATCTGCTTTAGCATCCAACATGTTCCAATATAGCTTCTTTAGATCAAAATCTAACTTAACATAGCTATCCGCTGTCATGTCTTCTAACTTATAAGGTCCGGCCACTAAACTCTCGTTTATACCATCAACGAATCCTAAAAATTCATAATCCGTCATGCCGTATTTTTCACCGAGTTGGCCAATAGTACCTTCAACAATTTGATCTGGATGTGCTAATAAATGAGCGTAAACATTTCTTTCCTTAGTTAGATATTTTTCAACCACTTTTTTATACTCTTCAGTTGATGAAGCTTTGGCATCCTCGCCGTAATTTTCCCAGCTTTCAAAAATAGAACTCATATTTATCTGGTCTCCTTTTGTATCAAATTTTGCGTATTGCCCTAGTGTCAAAATATATAAAAAGACTGTATACATGATTTATTATAAAAGTTTTATAAAATAACGTCAACTATTTTTGCAAGATTTCATAATAAAGCTATTAAATCAAATTAAACCCATCTAAATAGTCTTTCAATATAGATATAACAATAAGGATACTTATAATAAATTGTTTGCTATCTTTTAATATTTTATACGTTAATAAAAAAAGTAAAGAGGCAAAAAAAAATGTAACATAGAATAAGTCCACAACATAGAATAAGGATTATAAGTAAGGGAGGCTATATTTATGTCTAATCAGCAGTCTAATACATTGGATTTATTGGTAAATGCTAAAGTAGTTGTTTACACAGGTCATTATAGCTATTGTGTAATAATTTCTGAAATATGCCAAACTAACATAAAGGCGATAGAATTTGGAACGGGTCAGGCTAGAACCTTTAATTTAGCAGATGTAGATTATATAGAATATATTTTACCTTAATTAATAGGGAGGAAGTTATGAAAGCATTTGAACGAAAAGTAAAAGTTCCTAACAACCAATCAAATGAGAACAAGTTGGAGAATTATCATAGAAATGATGAAGAAAATTTGTTGTTGCCATTTACTAATGCTCAACAAATATCGAAAGGACCGAATACAGATAACAATGTGGCTAATATTCCTGTTGTAACAACAAATTTACCGCCTGGTGTGACTGTAAAAAAGTTGGCAAATATATCCTATAAGTTGATAGAAGCACCGAATTTGCCACCTGGTGTTACAATGAAAAAGCCTGTTTATCCACCTGTAGATAATAACAATCAGGTTGTAGCAGATAACAATAATCAAATAAATTCTCCATCGGATAACGAGGTTAAGGTTTCCTACCCAGTAAATGTACCATTACCAGATAATTTTCCAGCAATATTAAAGGATTTGTTACCAATGTCTAAACTTGATCCTATGGCTCCAAAAATTCCTGCCTCATTGCCAATACCACGACCAGCTTCAGCGCCAATGGTAGCCGTAACTCCGACTCCAGCTCCAATGGTAGCACGAACAAAAGATATCCCCTTACAAAATAATGTGACAGCTCAGCCAACTAATCTGACTACTCAAAATAAAGATGTAGTTTTCTCTATTCCGGATTCAGAGTTTATTCCAGGTGTATTTCCGGGCGTTATTCCAATAGAACCAGCTCCAGCACCACAAGCAAAACCGGATATTCCGCCAAAAAAAGAGGTGCCGAAATATGGACTTTATAATTATGTACCAGTGTGTGGTAGTCCGAGTAGTGACGATATAAATGTAACTTTTCCAGAATTAACAGGTACTATCGAACCTAAAGAAATTTGTTCGTATCTAAACAAAAAAGTAATAATCGGCATAGCAGGAACTAGGCTAAAAGTAACCATTTGTTCGGTAACCCCAACTACGGTTAGAGCGTTCGATTATATAAATGCCAGAGTAATTTATATAAATTTAGCCAAAATAGAAAGCGTAACACCACTTAGTGCAAGCAATTAAAATAAATAGTGTGACACTGAACCTCTCTTAATAATAAAGAGAGGATTTTTTATGCTAACTCTATTCGTCTGCTTCGCAGCCACCTTCCTCAAAGAGGAAGGCTAAATGGGATTTAACCCATGGCCTAACCTTTAAGTCAGCTTCGCTGGAGTGTACGGAGTCAACGCTAGAGGATAACCTCTCAGTCAGCTTCACTGGAGTCTATGGAGCGACAGCCCCTTATTATTATACACCAGCAGGGCCGAGAGGTAAACCAAGTTGGAAAAATATTAAGAGTAATATAGTCCAAAGAATTAAGAAAAATATTGAGTAAGGCAACATTATAGCTATCAAGTTACCGATGGTTAATTCCGGCTTATATTTACGCATATAAGCTAAAATAATACCACTATAGCTCATCATAGGTGTGATTATATTTGTGGATGAGTCGGCCACTCTAAACGATGCTGCAACTAGGTCCGGTGTCATTCCCGGATGTACTCTGTATAGCATAGGGATAAAAATCGGGCCGAGTAATAACCATTTAGAAGATAAGCCACCAACAAATAGATTGATGATCGCTGTTGTTAAGATAAATCCAACAATTAATAATATCGGCCATTCATCAAAACCTAAGCTTTCAAGAAATGTTGCGCCTAAGTATGTGATATATGTTCCAACGTTTGACTTACTTAGTAAAGCAAGAAAATTATAACAGAAGAAAGTTAATACAAGGACATAGCCCATGCTAGAAACTTGTTTGGAAAGACCCGAAATAACAGTTTGAGAATTAGTATATTTTTTAATTGCTATACCGTAGAATAAACCGGGCATAAAAAATATGATTGTAATCATCAATATAATGTTATTTGTGAACGGTGTTATAATTTTGCCATTTACATCGGTATAAGCAGCTAATGGACCAAAGTATAAAGCAGCAACGATAGCGATGCCGAAAACAAAGCCGACACAAGCAGAGATGAGCGCCCTATTTTCTTCGGGGCTAACAACAAACTCTTCTAGATCTATGTCATCCGGTATAATATAAGACTGCTTTTCAAGTTTTGGTGCAACAATTTTGGTTGTAACCCATGCACCCACAATAGTGAGAAGAAAAGTCGATGCAAAAATGAAATAATAGTTCATATAAGGAATAGATAGCGGTGTCCCTTTAGCTGATAAAAACGGAATGTTTTGGCTAGCAGCGAATATTGCAGCATTGGATCCAACAATAATATCGCTAGGAGTTGCAGGTATAAGGTTCGCACTAAATCCGGCCGATACACCAGCAAAAGCAGCGGCCATACCGATTAACGGATTTTTCTTTATTCCAGCATATAGCAATCCGGCTAATGGAATAAGGATGATATAACCAGCATCGGATGCTACATTACTCATAATTCCTAAAAATACTAATAACATTGGTAGCCATTTGTCAGATACCTTCATGCTTAGTCTCTTAATTAAGGTTCCTAATAATCCGGAGTCTTCAGCAATACCAACACCGAACATTACGATTAAGATTAGCCCTAGTACTCCGTTTCCGAACGCTAACCAGTTTGTCAATAATGCGTTGTTAAAAATCCAACGGACATTTTCTAACTCTGCCATGTTATTGATTGAAAACTCTACCACTTCTCCATCAACTATTTGTGTCCCAAAAGTTAAGCCACCCAAAAAGATTGATACTAAGAAAGTAATAACATAAAGCATCATGAAAATAACAGCTGGATCAGGAATTTTTCTGCCGATTGTTTCTATCATAGAAAATTCTGTGCCATCTTTCTTTTTCATTACAATTTTCCTCCTTCGCAAATTTTTAAAATTATAAGATATAGTCTACACCGAAGAAATGAAAATTATGATAATAAATGAGGTTTATTTTTTGTATGAGGTTAGGAGATATTCATATTGAGTAAAATTGTATTTTTTAGTTTGCCAATAAATTAGCTTTATTTTTAATATGATATGTGATACAATGAATGTAGTTCCTTAGTATAACGAAATGACTGAAAACTTGAGAATAAAAGGAGGTATTTTATATTGAGTAAAATTGTATTTTTTAGTTTGCCAGCACATGGGCATGTTAATCCAACGCTTAGTTTAGTGAGTCAATTAGTAAAAAATGGGCATGAAATTATGTATTATTGTTTTGATGCTTTTAAAGATAAAATAGAACAAACCGGTGCCAAATATATTAGTTGCGATGATTATTTACCGATACATATGTTTGAAGAAGCAACGACCAACTTGCCTCATATTTTAGCGATACCAAACATGCTTATGTATGTAACCGCTAACATGCAGTCTAAATGTTTAGCGGAAATTACGGATTTTAATCCGGACTGCATTATTCATGATTCGTTAGCATTGTGGGGTCGACTTTATGCTGAGAAGTTGGGGATATTACCTATTTCTTCAACGACGACTTTTATATTTAATAAAGCAATGTCTAAAAGGATTCCTCTACCTTTAAAATATTTATTAGCTGTGATCCCACCAACAATACCGAGCATTCCAAAATATTTGAAATTAACTAAACAATTAAGCAAAGATTTTGAATATGGTTCTTTGATGGATATGATCATGGCCAAAGAAGATGAATATACAATAACTTATACCAGCCAATTATTACAGTCGTATTTAGAACCGAATCCAAAAACAAAATTTGTAGGTACGATGATCGATACTTCGGATATACCAGTCGAAAAGAATAATAAACCGAAGAACATATACATATCGTTAGGCACGATAAACAATCAGAATAAAAAGTTTTATAAAAATTGTTTTGAAGCCCTGAAAAACTACGAAGCTAACATAACCATGTCGGTGGGAAAAGAAACGGATATATCTAGCCTAGGCGAAATACCTAGCAATTTCAATGTACAAAATTTTGTAAATCAACTGGAAGTGTTAAAAACAACGGATATATTTTTAACCCATGGTGGAATGAATAGCGTAAACGAAGGCTTAGCTAATGGGATACCGTTAGTAGTATTTCCTCAGCAACCCGAACAAACATTGGTAGCTACTCAAGTTGAAACTTTTGGGGCGGGCATTAGATTAAAAAAATCATCTATAAAAGAAATACTTGTATGTATAAATGAAATTATGGATAACAAAAAGTATGAGGAAAAAGCACGCATAATTTCTCAAGAATTTAAAGATCTCGGCGGTGCAACTTCAGCTGTCCAATTTATTGAGGATATATTGAACAATAATTTATAGAAAATTTTTTATAGGGGCATAGGCGGGAACTTAAGAATCTTAGTCACAAAATTGCGGGGAAATGGTGCCCTCTTCGTCTTCGCAACATTGCGAGGCTGACGGAGGGAGAAAGCGGCCTGTAAGTTTCCACTAGTTTCAAGGGAAGTGGCCCTGCTCCACTTCCAGGGGAGCTGTCAGCGCAAGCTGACTGAGGGGTTCTACAAATTGTACTTACTTCGTTTTAATTTTTTATGGAGTGTGTTCCTTCATTAACCAATCCTTAATATAGAAGGTAAGCATTTATTTTTGGCTGGAATCTATTTATTAATCCACATGACATAGAAATATGGAACGCTCATTTTTTAGGAGCAATCCTATAAATGTAATATAAGAACAATATTATACTGATAGGTTAAACCTCTCAGTCAGCTTTGCTGATAGCTCATAACCTCTCAGTCAGCTAATGTTGACGGCTCCTCTACTCCTTGACAATAATATAAAAAATAAATATAAATATAACGTAAGTTCTCAAAGCTCCACTTTTAAATGATAGAGGAGTAGTGAGCCAAATTAATTTAAGGAGAATAGAAATGGAATATATAAAATTATCGAATGGAATAAAAATGCCGAAGTTTGGATTAGGGACATATCTATCTAAAGGAGAAGAAGGGATAGAAGCGATAAAGGAAGCGATAAAGCTAGGATATCCGATGATAGACACAGCGAGAGTATACAAAAACGAGCAAGAAATAAGAGAAGCGCTCGAAATAACAGGCATTCAACGTGAAAACATATGGATAACATCGAAAGCATGGACAAAAGATTTTGGAGACATAAGAGCAGAAGTAGTCCGAGCATTAGAAGCGATGGGCGTAAAATACTTTAATCTATATCTACTACATTGGCCAAAAACATACGTAGAGAATGCTGATGCATGGAAGCAAATGGAACAAATTTATGAAGAAGGTTTAGTACGGGCTATTGGGGTGTCAAATTTTCAAATACATCACTTAGACAGATTGTTAAAGACAGCAAAAATTAAGCCGATGATAAATCAAGTAGAAGCGCATCCGAATTTACCGCAATATAATTTACAAGAATATTGTGAGCAGTTCAATTGTCATTTGGAAGCATACGGATCGTTTATGAATAATGAAGGTAAGGATATGCCCGAGTTAGTGGAGATAGCACAAAAGCATGACTGTTCTATATATGATGTAACGCTAGCATGGCTAATGCAAAGAGGAATAGCGGTAATTCCAAAAAGTGTAACCAAGTCTAGAATAGCTAGTAACATGAATGCTTTAAATATAAAATTAGATGATGAGGACATGGAATTAATAAAGAGGTGTAATCAAGCGAAAAGATATTATCCATGTCCAGATAATCATAGTTTTTAGCCAAGGCTCCCCGACTTGGGGGCTGTCGCATTAACTTCAAAAACGAAGAATTATATTCAGTTTCCGTCATCTAATAACAACTCTCGGCGACAGCTTCCCTAGAAAATAAAATTGCGGGGAAGCGGGACCTCCCTCCGGGAGGGGGTAGGGGGGAGAAAGCGTGCATACAAAATTTTGTTGCTTTCAAGTAAATTATAAATTTTGCAAGTTTGTATCGTTTTCATGTCATTTAGAATTTAATTGCGACAGCCCCTGTCAGCGAAGCTGACTGAGAGGTTCTCATGGAGTTGTCACCTAAAATAAAAATTCACTAACAATCTTTTCGGCTATTTGAATACCATCTACGGCGGCCGACATAATGCCACCAGCATAGCCTGCGCCTTCGCCGGCTGGATAGATTCCTTTTATATTGCTTTCAAAATTGCTATCTCTAACTATTTTTATGGGCGACGAACTCCTTGTTTCAAATCCCGTTATTATAGCATCTTTGTGATCAAAATTCTCTATTATTTTCCCAAAATGAACTATTGCATCACTCAAGATTGTAGCTATATCATCTGGCAAATACTTTCGTAAATTAACCATAGTTACGTTTGGCTTATAAGTTGGTTTCACAATCCCAACTTCAACTGTGGGAACGTTGTTTAGGAAATCTTCTACTCTCTGAATTGGGGCATTATAATTTTTCCCTGCTATATCGAACGCTAAGGATTCTAACTTTTCTTGCAAATAAATTCCTTCTAATACGTCGTCAGACTTTAAGTCTTCTTTGGTAATATTTATAAGCAATGCGCTGTTAGCATTTTGGCCATCTCGAGAATAATAGCTCATGCCGTTTGTTGCTACTTTTTCGGATTCGGAACTTGCCCCAACTACATAACCACCAGGACACATACAGAAACTGTATACTTTTCGATTATCTCCAGCGTCGTACACTAATTTATAATCTGCAACATCTAAATTCGGATGAGGATAATATTGGCCATACTGAGAAGAATTGATCCATTCTTGAAGGTGTTCTATTCGAATACCCATGGAGAAGATTTTTTGTTCCATTTTAAGAGGAGTATCTTTCAACATTTTGAAGGTATCCCGAGCGCTATGCCCCAAAGCTAGGACGCAAACCGTGGTCGGGATATCCTCTGTAGTATTGTCTAGAAGAGACTCGACTGTTATGGATTGTAGCTTGTTATTTATTATATTTAAATCAATTAGTTTTGTGTTAAATCTAAAGGTTCCGCCGAGCCGTTCAATTTCTTTGCGCATTTCTATGATGACGTTTCTAAGAAGGTCGGTCCCTATATGTGGCTTATTTTTGTATAGTATATTATCTGGTGCACCAAATTTTATAAACTCTTCCAATACTTTGCGACATCTAACATTTTTAATTTGGGTAGTTAGCTTGCCATCCGAAAATGTGCCAGCACCACCTTCGCCAAATTGAACGTTAGAATTTAGATTTAGGATACGATGATTCCAAAAGTTTTCTACATCCTGAATCCGGATTTCTACCGGTTTACCTCTTTCGATTATTAATGGTTGATAACCCATTTCGGCTAAAATTAAGGCGGTGAATAATCCACATGGCCCGGCCCCGATTATAGTTGGTCGACCCTTTAATGCTTTCTCACCCTTAATCGGATATTTATACGGCATTACATCGGATTGTGCAAGTTTTCTGGTTTTGATTAAATATTTATCCTTCTTAGTTTGAACATCTAAGGTATAAATAATTTTTATATCGTCCTTTCTAGCATCGATAGATTTACGAACTATTTTGTAATTTAAGATATTTAAAGGATTGGTGTGACAACGTTTGGCGATCTTTTCTAGTAGTAGATCTTCCGATTCATCTAAGGTAAGACGTATATTATTTATTCTAATCATGGTATTTTAAACTCCTAATTGTTATTATTTATCAATATTTATTTTGTACTAACATTGTAGCAATGGCCCAAAGCCTCTTGTAGGCATGGGCGGGAACTTAAGACGTAACAAAAATTTGTATGCATGCTGGATCCCTCCCTTAAGTTCCCATGTATGGGGTCTGGCCCCTGGTAATTTTGAATGAGAAACTTTTTATTTATCAATATTTTGTGCTAATGTTGCAGCACAGGACCAAGCCCACTGCAGGTTATAGCCACCGCAATCGCCATCGACATCGAGTACTTCACCGGTAAAATATAGACCGGGTATTTTTTTTGACTGCATAGAATTTAAGTTGATATCTGCTAAACTTACGCCGCCGACAGTTGCTTGTGCGAACTTAAAAGGTCTGGTCCCGGTAATCTTGAATGAGAAGGCTTTTATTGTTTGGGCCAGAGTTTCTACTTCAGAATACTCTAGAGTGTTCACCGGACGATTTAGTTTACCTATATTGCTATATTTTACTATGGCTATTCCTACCTTCTTGTTAAGCCAACCTAAAAATAATTCTTCCAAATTATAATGAGGATTATTTGTTATCCGATTATATATCATGCCGATTACATTTTCTATATTTTGTTTATGGGCCAAATCCAATGCTAATTCATCAGCCTTGGATGTAGCAAAATCTCGGCTTACATTGAATATAGCAGGGCCGGATAATCCATCTTCAGTGAAAAGCACTTCGCCATATTCTTCTCGCTGTGAATTGGTTGTTACTTTGGCCTTAATTCTGGTTCCCTGAAGCATTTTGCAGTACGCCGATGTGGATTTGATGTGAACTAAGGTTGGTTTTAGGGCTTCTATTTTATGACCTAATTTTTCTAAAATTTTGTAAATTTCTCCTGTATGTCCGCCCGCAAGTCCTCCTGTAGCAATTATTACTTTATTGCTAACAAAAGTTTTTTGACCATCGTTATTTTGAGCTTTACTAGCATTGCTAACAAAAGTTTTTTGATTCTCATGGTTTTGCGTCTTACTATATAATGTAAACATACCATTTTTATATTCTATATTATTAATGTTTATATTCGTAATTACGTTGATTCGAAGTCTGTCCATTTCTAGCCGGAGTACGTCCAATATGCTACTAGCTTGTTCAGAGGCTGGAAAAACTTTGTTATTTTCTATTAATTCTACGATTCCTAGACTATTAAAAAATTTAATTGTATCCGTAGAACCGAAATTAGATATAGGGTTGAAAAAATTTTGCTTGTAGTTTGAATGAAAATTTTGTGGTGATATATTGAGATTCGTAAAATTGCAACGTCCATTTCCTGTAGCTAATATTTTTCGACCAATCTTTTCGTTTTTTTCTAAGATTGTTATATCATTAAAACCTTTTCGAGCTAAGAATATAGCCGTCAATATTCCAGACGCACCACCGCCGACGATGATTATATTTATAGTGATCCCCTCCTGAGTTTGTAGAGTTAATAAGAATTGAACCGTTTTTTTATTCGCTTAAATTTTCTAACATCCGTTCAATATAATATGGATCTTTTTCCAATTTTGCTTTTTCTCCTTCTGTGACTGTTATAACACCATGAGATAGAAGCGTGTTTTCATAACTAGAAAAGTTATCTGAAGTAAGCCCTAATTTTTGAAAAGTGTTATTGATTTTGATGCCAACCTCATTGTCTACTATTGCCAAATAGTATATAGCAGAATTAGGTTGAACTGTAATATTTTTCACTAAAACAACCTTTTCTGGAGTAAATTCTATGACATGGTAGTTTAAGTATAAGGCCTCTAAATCTTGCTTAGAATAACCTATTAAAGAGTAGGAATTTAGTTCTTGGGTAGACACAATATTGCCATTTTGGTCTATCGCTAACTGCAAAACTTGAGTATTTGGCAGGACAGTAGATGTTATATCTACGGAGTGACCGAGAAACGGCTCAGTCGTTGTGGGCAATGGATTTGGGTTACTGTGATTGAGCTTTAGCCATTGTGGAATCAGCTTATCAAAGGACAATTTATTTGCGTTTGAAAAGGATATGCAAAAAACAAGGCACCCAAGTATAAAAAGCCAATAAAGAAATTTCATTGCAGAAAAACCTCCTTAAATTTTTATAATAAAGATTATTACCAATTTCTTGAAGTTTTACACATTTCTCGATTATATTTGTACATTTCTCTTGAATACTTTTATTTGCATTTACATAATAATTAAGGAGATGAATTTTTATTTACAAATTAGGAGGATGATATGAATAGTTTAGGCAATATCAACCATGTATTTGCAAGTAGCAATACTCACGATGGCATACATTCGTTACTAAACGATAAGTTAAGTCATTCAGATGCTTCAAAGTTATATGTAATAAAAGGATCAGTAGGTACTGGAAAATCTTCATTTCTACAACGTTTGGGTACCTTTTTGGCTGATTCCGGATATGACGTAACATTTTATCATAATACCATAAATAGCTCTTTATTAGATGGGATCTATGTTCCCTGTTCTGACAGATTAATTATAACTACTGATAAAATGAATGAACTAGATAGTAAAGTGTTGCGAAACCATTTAATTGATTTTGACCTGCTCCTTGATATTGATAAAATATCTGATAATAATGAAATTGTGTCAGAACAGGAAGATACAGTAACAAGAAACTTAGAAAAGTCTAAATTTTATTTAAAAAGCGCTCAAGCCATCTATAATTCATACATCTATACAACGCAAGTTGGCCTATTAGAAGGTGCCAAAGTGAAATACGAAAATGCACGTATTAAAAATGTATTTCAGATAGCAAAAGAAAAAGATGGCCATGGAAGTGGAATGCCATCTTATCTGTATAGTTATGCACTAACAAGTGATGGTATAGTAGATTATATCCATACATTAATAGGTGAGAGTAAGACAATATATTTGATTAAAGAAAATATGGTATGCCAGTCAAAAGATTTGATGAGGAAATTGCATGACTTATTTTTAGAGCATAACTATGACATAGTGTGTTCTATCTCACCATTTGATGAGCAAAAGATAGAAGATATAATAATACCGGAATTATCGTTTGCAATAACGGTTAGTAATTTATTTAGGAAGCCAAAAATTTTTCCAACTGATATTTTTGATTTCGACCATTGTGTAGACTATGAAGCCTTGGTACCAATATCAGTGGAATCGGACAATGATTTTGATTTATTTTTATCGTTACTAGATAAAGCATACAATGCGATGAACAATGCTAACAAAGGGTTAACAAACATGAAGGCGTTTTATGCTAAACATATGAATTTTGCGCAAGTGGATGTGTTATTCAAACAATTATCACAAGATTTAGTATTTCAATAAATTAAAGAACGCCCTTTTAACGCCCTTTTTTTGAGAATTATTTTACTCTTCAAATTTAGCAGTTCGGATCATTAACTCTTTAATTTCTTTTCTAACGGAAAAGTTTTCAAAAAGACTGAGAGGTTCTTATGGAGTTGTCGCCCCTAGTTACTCTTCGAATTTAGCAGTTCGGCGCATTAATTTTTTAATTTCTTTTCTAACGGAAGAATCTTCAAAAAGACTTCGATAAATGGCTTCAGTGATAGGCATTTCAATATTATAGAGACGACTAAGACGATAAGCGGCTTGAGTGGCGGGAATACCTTCTACGACCATGTTAACTTTTTGGATAGTCTCATCCAAGGTATAACCTTTAGCAATGAGTTCACCAGCTCGACGATTTCGACTATGGCCACTCGTGCATGTCACTATTAAGTCGCCCATTCCGGATAATCCATGAAGAGTGGATATAGAAGCGCCTAGGGCCGTGGCTAATCTAGAGATTTCAGCAACGCCACGGGTGATAAGAGCCGCTTTTGTATTGTCTCCATAACCTAATCCTTCGATAGCTCCAGCTGCTAAAGCAATGATATTTTTTAAAGCGCCACCCAGTTCAACGCCAATAATATCTTCGTTAATATAAAGTCTGAAATAAGGCGTGGTGAAAATATCCTGAATAAGCGTAGCAGAATCGAGGTTTAAGGAGCTAACAACAACTGTCGTAGGCATATGCCTAGCAACCTCTTCGGCATGGCTTGGACCGGATAAAACCACTACAGGATTAGGCAATTCGGAACCAATAACCTCGGATAAGCGCAACAACGATTCGGCCTCAAGACCTTTAGCCACGTTAACAACGATAGTATCGCTGTTTAAAAAAGGAGCCATTTTCTGTGCGGTAGATCTTATAGCGAAAGAAGGGACGGCCATAACAACAACTTTAGAATCTGATAAAGCCTCTTCCAAATTAGATGTTATATATATTTCAATTGGGATTTTAATACCTGGAAAACAGCGTTTATTTTCTCGATGAGATAGTATATCATCTTTTTCTTTTTCGTCGAAACACCAAATGGTTATGTCATGTCGATTTTCATTTAATAGAAGTGCAAGAGCCAAGCCCCATCCGCCAGCTCCTAATACTGTGACATTCATATAATCAGCTCCTTTATTTTGAGGTATCCGTTTTTGATTCGATACATTTATTCTTGGGGATCAATTTGTGATTCAGGACCTTTATTTTTGGCCCGGGTTTTAGACTCGGTACCGTTAATTATCCTAGCAATGTTAGAATGATGTCTAAAGATTGTGAGGCCGGCAATTACGCAACCTAAAATTACTGCTTCGCATGTGTATGGTCGGCCACGATATAAGAAATATAAGCATATAGGCACAGAACTGGTTAATAGCATGGAACTAAGAGAAACCATTCGAGTAAGTTTTAAACTAATATAAAAAACTATGGTGGAAATAATTCCGATCAATAAATTGATAGTATAGATTGAACCTACTGTAACTGCAACTCCCTTGCCACCTTTGAAGCCAAAGTATAAAGGATAACTGTGACCTATTATTGCGCCAATGGCTGCGTATAGAGCAGCGATAAGTTGGTGATCCCGAAAAATAATTCTAGCAATCAACACAGCTAAGGCCGCTTTTAAGAAGTCACAACAAAACACAGAGATTCCTATTCTTTTCCCATAAATTCGGATAACATTTGTGCTACCAGCGTTGCCACTACCTTGTTCTCTGATATCTTTACCGGCAAAATATTTACTGTAGATTATGGAGAATTGGATACTGCCTAGCAGATATCCAATAATTAACATGATAATTCTATACATCTTTGACCCCCTTTTCTCGGACAATGAAGTGAATAGGTGTACCCTTAAAGCCAAAGGCTTCCCTCATTTGGTTTTCGATATATCGTTGATACGAAAAGTGCAGTAAATTGCGATCATTCACAAATAGGATGAAAGTAGGAGGTTTTACGCTAACTTGAGTCATATAATAAATTTTAAGTGATTTACCTTTGTCAGAAGGCGGTTGATTTTGGCCCATGGCTTCAATTAGAACATCGTTTAAAAGACCGGTGCTAATGCGCAGGTTTTGGTTTTGAGAAATAACTTTGATAGTATCAAAAAGTTTATTAACACGTTGGCCGGTTAAAGCGGAAATGAAGGCACATGGTGCGTATTTCATGTAGGCCAAAGTATTTACGAGTTCTTTTGTAAATTGATTCATGGTTTTGTCGTTCTTTTCGATAGAATCCCATTTGTTAACAACAATAATAGATCCTTTTCCTGCTTCATGAGCCATTCCGGCGATTTTGGTATCTTGCTCGCTGATTCCGTCGTTAGCGTCGATTAATATTAGGACTATGTCCGCACGTTCAATGGCAGCGATGGTGCGTAAGACGCTATATTTTTCGATGTCCTCTTTAACTTTTTTCCTTTTTCTAACTCCTGCTGTGTCTATAAGAATATATTTTTGACCGTCGATGACCACTTCAGTGTCGACACTTTCTCGTGTTGTGCCTGCTATATCACTAACAATAACTCGTTCTTCACCTAAAATTTTGTTAACAAGAGAACTCTTACCTACATTAGGTTTTCCAACAATGGCAACTTTTATAGCTTCTTCGTCCTCGATTTCGACATATTCTTCTGGAAAATGAGAGGCTACTTCATCTAGCATATCACCTAAATTTAAAGGTTGACTAGCAGATATGGGGACTGGGTCGCCTAAACCAAGGCTGTAGAATTCGTAAACGCCCATGTGATATTTGTGCATATCATCTACTTTGTTAACAACCAAGACGGACGGTTTTTTAGATTTTCGGACCATGTTAGCGACATGCATATCGCTGTCCACAACGCCGGTTTTCACATCGACTAAGAATAGAATGACATCGGCGGTGTTGATCGCTATTTCGGCTTGTTTACGCATTTGGGACAAGATAATATCGTTGCTGTCTGGCTCAATCCCACCAGTATCGATGAGAGTAAACTTTCTATTTAGCCATTCTGAATCTGCATATATTCTATCTCGGGTAACGCCGGGCGTATCGTCTATTATAGAGATTTTGGCTTTGGCCAATCTGTTAAATAAGGTAGACTTTCCTACGTTCGGTCTACCTATAATTGCTACTACTGGTTTATTCATAAAATAAAAAATCCTTTCGGTTATGCTTTAGCATAAAAATATATTTTTGTTGTTATAAGCTTAATAAGTTTAGCCACATTGCGCCATCATTGTGTGGCATAATTTGAATTTTGGCATCTAAATTATTTTCTAATTCGTCGACGGTAATATTATCGAGGAAAATGTCCTCATCCATTTTAAGCATGTTATCAGCAATCAGGATGATCACATCGGTTAAATCCTTACTTTTTAATTCAGCTTCAATGTCTTGGGCGGTTAATAATCCGGTAACCGTTACTCTATCGCCAAAATAATTATTTGTAATTGAACAGACTTCGATTTCAATGTTAGGAAACTTATCTTTTATTAGGTTAACATTTTCGAGCATAAAATTATAGGCAATTACGCCAACCGGACAAATATATTTTACCTTATCTGAATGAGATGGATTGCCATCCAAATTATTTAAGCAAGAAATGAGTTCATGTCTAAATTTAGCAAGCATACCGACACCATTATCTATAACTGGAAAGTCTTCATAATCTAAATAATCGGGCAAAGGCAACTTGGCCAAGACGTAAAACTCATCAGCAGCAAAGACGAAGCGAGTATCCATTTTAAGTTGATAGAACTTTTGCCATTTATGGATAGTCTCTATAACAGCTTGGGCAGAAGATTGATCGAAGCTATCTAAGTTCGGCAGGCCATCACGGAATTTAGAGATTCCGACAGGAACGACAGAAAGAGATAAAATATTAGGAATGAAGCGACTAAGATCACGGATAGTTTGATCTAGGATTTGACCATCATTAATTCCTGGGCATAAAACAATTTGAGCATTAATCTGAATGCCGAGATCTAGGATTTTTTGAATATGTTCTAAAATAAGATGAGCGTTTTTGTGATTAAGAATTTGTTTTCTGACCTGTGGGTCGGTAGCATGAACGGAAACGTTGATGGGAGAGAGCTTATGTTGGGCCAATCTGAGATAGTCCGAATCGGTCATGTTAGTCAGAGTAATGTAGTTGCCGTATAAATAAGATAAGCGCCAGTCATCATCCTTAAAGTAAACGGTAGAACGCATGTTAGGCGGAAGTTGATCGATAAAACAGAAGAGACATTTATTTTGACAAGATTTAACTTTATCCATAAGATCGGAAGAGAAAATAAGACCTAAATCTTCATCCTCATCTTTTTCGATTTCTAAGACGAAAATAGATCCATCACTACTCTGTACTGTAATGTCGAGATATTCGGCTGCAATAAGAAAGCGATAATCGAAGACATCAACGATAGGTTGGCCGTTAATGTTTAGTAAGAAGTCACCCGGTTCTATGCCTAATTCATAGGCTATAGAATCGTCTAAGACAGCACATATTTTATGTTTTTTCATATTATAAATTCACCTTTTTATATTAATTTAGTTTATTGAAACAGCTTTGCCAACTTTGGCGATGAATATACATGGCACTTGCTTGGCTCTCCGACCTGGCTCTCCTTCTAGGAGAGCTGTCACGCAGTGACTGAGAGGTTAAGTAAGAATCTTTTTGCGAAACTAACTAAGAGTTAATTTTCTTAAGTTCCCATGTATGCACTTGCAAGTAGAGGTTGAGAGGTGTCACGAAGTGATTGAGAGATTGGAGAAGTGACAGGGTAATGACAGAAGAGCCGTCTATTTTATTTTAGCATATAATTCATCTATATCACCTACGAGTACTAATATTTTAGCGACTAAATCATAGACTTCAATGGGAATTTGGTTACCTATTTCTACCTCGGTCAATAAATTAACTAATTTTTTATCCTCGTAAACAGGTACATCGTGTGTTTCAGCCATGGATATTATATTTTGAGCTACGGGACCGCTACCTTTGGCGGTAATTTCTGGTGCATCGGAATCGGCCTTATAGGATAAAGCAACAGCTTTTTTCATAATGCGGAACCTCCTTGTATAAATAAAAAAAACTTCTTACAGGGTTAGTGTAAGAAGCTATGTAATAAATTATTCTTCAAATGCAGCTACTTCTTCGAAAGTATCTTCATCAGAAAGTTGGATCATTTCATATTTTTCTAATATAGTTTTTTGAATTTTATCTCTTGTTTCAGAGTTGATTGGGTGTGCTATGTCTCTGAACTCACCATCTAAAGTTTTGCGAGATGGCATTGCGATAAATTTTCCTTTGTCGCCTTCGATTACCTTGATATCATGTACAACAAACTCGTTATCAAACGTTACTGAAACAACCGCCTTCATCTTTCCATCCTTATTAATTTTTCTCACTCTGATATCTGTAATTTCCATTGGTAAAATCCTCCTATTTGGTTTTGTAATTTAGTGTCTATAATTGGTTTAAAATCACTGCAACGTGATAGGAGTATTTTACAACATATTTACGAAAAAATCAACTATTTTTCGAAAAAAAAATAAAAAAATTTAAATGCTTAATAAATCGTCATGTTTCAAAAATTAAACGATATGGTCTTTTCCAATAACCTTAATGTCATCAAGGGCTCCGATAACACGTTGGCCGCTGCTGACAAGTACGTTTTTATCCAAAATTGCATTTTCGACTATAGCGTCACGTCCTATGGTACATCCTTCCATGATAACGCTGTTTCTAATATAAGCACCTTCGCCGACAAAAACCTTTCTAGATAATACAGAATTTTCCACATTTCCGTTTATGATATCGCCACCGTTTAGAATACTATTGCGAACGCTACACTCTCGACTATATTTTACAGGTGGGTCGTCTTTTGCTTTTGTGTAAACATAAGATTTTTCTTCAAAGATCTCATATTTAATTTGCGGATTTAAAAAGTCCATGTTGGTTTCGTATAATGCTTTGATATTTTTTAGAGTTTTCCAATACCCATTAAACTTGTAGCCGTATATTTTTAGTCTTTTTCTATAGCGAATTATAATATCGTCTACAATGCTGTATCTACCATCGTTTGCTATTTCTTCTAATAAGGCAATTAGCAATTTTCTTTCGAAAACATATATACCTAATGAGATATTGTTGGATTGAGGTTCTAGAGGTTTTTCTTCAAAGTTTAGTAATCTTCGATTTTCGTCTAGTTCCATAACGCCATAGTTGCTTAAGTCCGCATTGTGATATTCTTGATATACAACAGAGATATCTGCTTGCTGGTCTATATGGTACTGTATAACATCACGATAATCAATCCTTAAAACATGGTCAGCTGGAGTAACGACAACGTAAGGTTCGGTACTTTTTTTCAAAAAGTGTAAATTTTGGTAAATAGCATCGGCAGTTCCCTTAAAAGAAAAGCTATCAGCATTTAGCATATCGGGAGTGAATAAGAAGATACCGCTATTTTTTCGGCCGAAATTCCACCACTTAGAAGAAGAGATGTGATCGGATAAGCTTCTTGTGTTATATTGAGAAATAACAGCTACCGATTTTATACCGGATTCGCTCATATTAGTTAAGGTAAAGTCAATTACTTTATAAGCTCCACCGATAGGCATCGCTGCGTTGTTTCTATGTGAGGCTAAAACACCTAGCCCATCTTTTTTTGATCCTGCTAAGATAATTCCTATGGCTCTCATTTTAATCCCCCTTCGATAATTAATGAACCACCGCTTTGTAAAGCATTATGTTCATAATGATGGTGTTGAGTATTACCGGCTACTTCGCAATTTTTCCCAATCCAAACGCCAGATGGAACATTAGTTTCAGAGCCGATGATAGATATTCCGCTGTTGTATACGTGAGGTTTATGATAATTTGGAATGTTGTCGCCTTCGCCGATAGTTACATTTTCGCCTATGACGCTGTTTTCAGAAACAATACATCTATATAGATGTGCTCCGCTTTTTATAGTTGTACCCTGCATTATGATACTATCCTTAATAACACAGCCCTGCTCAACTTTAACGTTCGGACTAATTATTGAGTTTTGAACGTCGCCTTCTATAGTACATCCTTTGGATATTAAAGCATGTGCTAAATTAGCCGTTGGACTTATATACTGAGGAGCTAGGTTATCCGAATTTGTATATATACTCCAGTGTACATCGTACAAATTAAATTCGGGCATTATATAAGATAATCCCATGTTTGCTTGCCAATATGCTTCTATAGTTCCGATATCTCGCCAATAAGATCTAAATGGGTAAGCAAAAAGAGGTGAACCGTTTTCTAGTAAATAAGGTAAAATATGTTTTCCAAAGTCACTGTCTTGGTGTACATTTTTGTCTTCTATTAATGCAGCCCGTAACTCTTTCCAACTGAATATATAAATACCCATGGACGCTAGATTGCTTTTAGGCTCTTTAGGTTTTTCTTCAAATTCTACAATTTTTAAATTTTCGTCAGTGTTTAATATTCCAAACTGAGATGCCTCTTCATAAGGAACTTCTATAACCGCAACCGAGGCCACAGCATTCTTTTCTTTGTGGTATTTTAGCATTTCGCTATAATCCATTTTGTAAACATGATCTCCAGAAAGAATTAATACATAATCTGGGTTGTAAGAATCTATATAACGAATATTTTGATATATTGCGTTAGCTGTACCACTATACCACTCGCCAGTGTTTCCATCCGACATAAATGGGGAAAGAACTCTGATGCCACCTTGAGATAAATTTAAATCTAAGTCCCATGGTATTCCTATTCCTATATGCGTAGTAAGCAGTAATGGCTCGTATTGAGTTAAAACACCCACCGTATCAATCCCAGAATTTACACAGTTACTTAAGGGAAAGTCAATTATTCTATATTTTCCACCAAACATTACAGCTGGTTTAGCAATTTTTTGTGTTAAAGCACCTAGCCTACTTCCCTGGCCTCCAGCCAGAAGCATAGCTATCATTTCCTTTTTAGCCATATATTAATCTCCTCTTTTTAAAAATTTATATGTCACTCTATCATATTATTAACTTTTTTACAAGGCTTTTACCCAGATTATTTTATTACTTTTGCATATGAAATATACATGAATTTGAAAAAAAAACGTGAAAAAGATGATTATAAAATTTTAGTTTCATGTTAGTTACAAATTAATTATTAATAAATAACTAAATTTATAATTATCTATTTGGTAATGTATATAAATTATGTTATAAAATTAAAAAAAGATTAAAGTGAAATATATTTACTAAATATAAAATAAGACTATTGGATAAGTTAGCATATACTGGGAACATTTTCTATAAAACTGTTTAAAGATTAGAATTAAAGGGTAAACTAGTACTAACAAATCAAATAAGGTATAATGTTTATCTGAAAAAGAACTTGCATATAATTTAAGTAAAAATGAGAAAGGAAAAAAAATATGTTAAATAAAAGTAAAATGCACATACATTTCATAGGGATAGGCGGAATAAGCATGAGTGGGCTAGCCGAAATAATGTTGACCCAAGGACACAAAGTAACCGGTTCGGACATGACAAAATCGGATATGACAAATCATTTAGAAAGTTTAGGAATAGAGGTAGGACTGCATTCTAAGGATAATATTAATAAAGACATTGATTTAGTCGTAGTGACAGCGGCCATTCATGAAGACAATGAAGAATTAATCTATGCCAAAGAACTAGGATTAGAAATAATGTCTAGGTCGAAGTTTTTGGGACATTTAATGGAAACTTATAAATATCCAATATGTATTTCCGGTACGCATGGGAAAACAACGACAACTTCAATGTTGGCCGATATACTGCTGCACAGCAAAAAAAATCCGACTATCACTGTAGGCGGTATTTTAGATTCGATTGGCGGTAACATTCATATTGGTGGGGTCAATTATTTTTTGACAGAAGCGTGTGAATACTGCAATAGCTTCCTTGACTTTAAACCTATAGTTGGTGTTATACTTAATATCGAAGAAGATCATATGGATTTCTTTAAGGATTTAGATCAGATAAAAGATTCCTTTTTTAAGTTCGCCAATTTAATTCCAAGAGATGGGTTATTGGTTATTGAGGATACGGCTTTAGCAAATACACCCCAAATCAAGCAAATAGCAGCACCAATCGAAACTTTTGGATTAAATGAACATGCTAACTGGTTTGCTAGCAATATACTTTTTGATGAAAATGCTCGGCCGAGTTTCGATGTCTATCATAATAATGAATTTCTTTTCAATTTAAAAATAGGCTTAACTGGTATGCACAATATTTTAAATACTCTTAGCATTATTGCAACTTGTAACTACTTAAATATAGATTTAAATTCTATTGCTGAGGAGTTAATAAATTTTTCCGGAGCTAGACGCAGATTTGAAATTTGTGGTAAAATCCATGACATAACCTTAATAGATGATTACGCACATCATCCGAGTGAGATAAAGGCAACACTAAATACTTTGAAAAAATATCCGCATAACAAGGTATATATTGTGTTTCAGCCACATACCTATTCACGGACGAAAGCTTTTTTTAGTGAATTTGCAGAAGCGTTGGGAACATATGGGCATATTATTATGACCGAAATTTATGTTGCTAGAGAAAGCAATCCGGGCGATGTAAGAGTAGAAGACATAGTAAAGTTGATGAAAGAAAAGGACGTAGATGCAATATATCTAGAAAGCTTCGATGAGATAACCAATCATTTATTAAGTATAGCCGAACCCGGCGATTTAATAGTAACAATGGGGGCCGGAAATGTAAATCAAATAATAGACATGATATTAGGAAAAATATAAGAAAAGATCAGACAAAAAAAAGATAGGGCCAGCTGAATTATTGGCTGGCTTAAAATGTCGCCCAAAATGAGAAGAACATACTTAAAATGAATAAGAATAAGCAATAGGAGATTTTTGAACGATGGAAACGATGAATATTCAGTTTACACCATTTAGGATTGGCTGTGTATATATACCAACTTGGTTTTTAGATACACAATTAAATAATATAGAAGAACAGCATTTGAAAATATATTTACTATTACAAAAAGCATCTCAAGAAAATGAAGCTTGGAATTTTGCAAAAATAGCATCTAAATTACAAGTCAGTTCACAAAAAGTTGAAGAAGTAGTCGACTATTTAAATAAAAAAAATATAATTCGAATGAACCAGAAAGATGATTTTAATTGTGAAATTACCATGAATGGTAATGATCTTAAAGTAGCCATGGAAATTACGTCCGATTCTGGTATGTTAGATGTATATGATATAAAGGACAAGCCGGAATATGGATACGCAGAAATAGATCGTTATAGAGAAACTGACAATAACACAGAGATTATCTTTAAAAAACTGGAAATATGCTTGGAAAGACCGGCCACATTCAAAGAACAAGCTGCTATTTTCAGTCTTTATGACTGGTTAAAAATGTCAGTTGAATTAATAGATTACTTATTAAACTATTGCGTGTTTACTAAACAAACGAAAAATATCGATCATATTACTTCAGTAGCTATCGATTGGGCTAACAACAAAATTACTTCGCTAGATCAAGCCGAGGCTAGAGTGGCCGATCCACATTTGTACGATTATATATTCAATTCGGATAAATCTACAGATCAAAAAGAAGTCGATTCAGATAATGAAAATCTAAAATTAATGTTATCCGATGACTATAAATACGAAGCTGAAGATTCAATTAAAATGGCCTTGTATAGAAAATTAGAAAACGCTTTCAGTAGACCTATAAAAACTCAAGAAATGGATATCGTTTTTAACGATTTTTATAAAAAGTTTGAAATGTCTCTAGATTTAATATACTATTTGTTAGATTATTGTCCCGAAGGTAAAAGAAACATAAAATATTTAGAAAAAGTAGCTATGACTTGGCACAGAAAGGGTATTAAAATCGTAGAGCAAGCCGAAGAATCCTTATCTATTACGAAAGAACATTATAGCATTATGAACGCTGCTGGTATTAGCACAATTTCGATCACAAAAACTCAACGTGAAATGATGGATAAATGGTTAGCCATGTTTCCAGTGAAAGCTGTTATATACCAAGCTTGCAAATTTATGGGCGAGACTACTCAGAAACCAAGCCTAAGATATTTAGATAAAATCTTAACAAATTGGAATAAAGAAGGAATTAAAAACGTATTCGATATTGAAAGGATAACTCAAGAATATAAAAAGAAAAAATCTGAGAAATTTGCAAAAAAGAATAATTATGTTATAAAGTCAGGTAATTTTACTAAAATGTTATCTCATGATTACGATTACGATCTTTTAATGGCCAAAGAAATAGAATATCATGAAAAACTTAGAACAGGACAAATATAAATGAAGAACAATAAAAATATAGATTATCAAAATATTATAAAAATTTTAGATCAACGACGTTTGAATAATATCAAAGAACAGAGAAAACTGCCTCCAAAAAGTAATGATACTATAAATTCAGGTAACTTGACTAAAATGTTATCTCATGATTGTAATGGCCAAAGAAATAGAATATTATGAAAACTTAGAACAGGACAAATATAAATGAAGAACAATAAAAATGTAGATTATCAAAAAGTTATAAAAATTTTAGATCAACGGCGTTTGGACAATATAAAAGAACAGCAAAAACGAATACGAGCAATATATGAAATAATTCCAGAAATAAAAAAAATAGATGATCAATTAAATGAAAGCGGGATAAAGTTTATAAAATATATGCTAGCTAATACAATAAATACAATAGAGCCAGTAGATGATATATCTAGAAAATTTAAAAAAAATAATGAAAAATTCGCAAAAGAAAAAGAAACATTATTAAAACAGCATGGTTATCCATCCAATCATTTGGATTTACAGTTTGTCTGTTCCGAATGTCAAGATGAAGGATTTAAAAATAATAAACCGTGTCAATGTTTTGAATATGAGTTATCTAAATTAAAGAAAACAAATACTATTGAAAGTCAAATAAACAAGGATGAAATTTTTGAAAATTTTAATTTTGATTTTTATGTTTATAGGCTGTATGAAGAAAACAAGGAAATACAAAAAGGTGATGGTACTGAAAATATCCAGGAAAGAAAAGAACCAATAGTAAGGTATCCAAGAGCTAATATAGAAGCAATTGTTAAAGATATGAGAAAATTTGCGAATGATTTCCCAGAATGTGAAAATGTAATTTTGATAGGTAAAGCAGGACTTGGAAAAACATTTTTATGCAACTGTATCGCTAATGAGCTAATAAAAAAAGGGTATACAGTTTTATATTTATCGGCCATAAATTTATTTAAACATTTTACTGATACAAGATTTAAAGATAAGATATCTGAATCTCAGGAAAAGTTAGAGAGGCAAATTTTTGAATCCGAATTATTAATAATAGATGATCTTGGATCTGAATGTATAACGAAGTTTGTTGTAACGGATTTCTTTAATATAATCAATTCTAGAAATTTGGCGCATAAATCAACTATTATTTCTACTAACCTGGAACTTAAGGAGTTGAAAGAGACATATTCGGACCGAATTTTTTCAAGATTATATGGCAGTTCTCAAATCCATTGTTTTTATGGTGAAGATATAAGAATTCAGAAAAAATACGGAAGATGAATAAACAATGATCACAAAAATAATTAAAAATAATACTGAAAAAAGATAAAAAAGCAATAGAGAAGATGGATATTTATTTTAGATTGATAATATCATGTAAAAAAGGAGGAGCTGCTATGTTTTGTGCTATAAAAATTTCAAAATCTGATCCAACGCCGCTATACATTCAGTTAGCAGATGAATTGGCCAGATTAATAGATGCAGGAGTATTACCATCGAAGACGAAGTTACCGACTATAAGGGCGTTGGCGAGCAAATTAAAAATCAATAGAGATACGGTGGTGAACGCATATAGGTTATTAGAGAGCAAAAATTATGTGATAGCCCATATAGGGAGTGGGACATATGTTGCACCAAGAAGTGACGTACACATGGATTTTAAGAAAGAATTAGTACCAGCTAGCAAGACATATTTTAGACGTGAATTATTTAAAGTAGATATTTGCAAAGAATTGATGATGAATATACTAGACAGTGATGGATGGGAAAGTTTTTATGATCCATTAAACAGAGAGAAGCAGTTAATAAGGATGACGATAGCCGAGTTTTTTAAGAGTGTCGGAGTTCATGTCAACAACACATCGGTTAGGTTGATAAAGGATACACAAAATTTCATATTGGAGTTAATTAAGCTATCGCCGAAGTCAGCAATTTGCGTAGAAAATTTTAGGGATATGGGTTATACCACGACGCTAAGTTATTTAGGATTTAAGGTTCTAGAAGTTCCAATAGAAAAAGAAGGGCTAAATTTGGAAGTATTAGAAAATCATTTAAAATTGCCTACAACATCATATGTGTTTATGAGTTCTTATAATCAAAATCCGACCGGAATAAGCTATTCTAAAGAAAATAAATTGGCTATTATAGCCTTATGTGAAAAGTACGATGCGTACATCATAGAGGATGGAACCTTTAACGATTTTCTATATAAAGGTTCCTTAGAAAGTTGCTATGATTTATGTAAAAGTGATCGAGTTATATTTTTGTTTAATTTCTGCAAATTATATCTTCCACACTTAGATTATAGCTTTGTTGCTTTGCCGGCTACATTGCAAAAGCGTTTAATTGATAATCTACAAATTAATATTACAGAGCGAATGATTAGATATTATCTAGAATCTAATAGTTTTGCAGCATTAAGAAGAAAATTGATAACAGAGTGTAATTTGAAGTTTAACAATTTATATAACCTTTTTCAATTTAGTTCTAATTTAAGAACTACTAGCACTAGTGGGCTGTTTTTCTGGTTTACGTTAGATCAGGGTAATGTGGATGATGTTATCCAAACTTTGTTGGAACAGAATATTGTTGTGTCGCCGGGTAGTTTGTTTAATTCTTTCCCAAATAACAATTTACGCTTATCTGTAGCGCCACTTTTAAATAGTGATATAGATACAATAATTAAAGCGTTGAGACAGCTTTAGGATTAGAAAGGTAGAAAACTTTGGAAATATTATTAGGTCCACTTGGTAGTGGAAAAACACATAGATGCTATGAAGAAATTATTAAAACGTTGAAAATGAATAAAAAAGACAAAATTATTATGATTGTACCCGATCAGTTTAGTTTAGAAGTAGAACTCGAGTTAGCTGAACGCTTATATCCGGGTTTACTCCTTGTAGAAGTTTCTAGCTTTAGTAAATTGGTTTATAAAGCCAATATTGAAATACCCATGCTAAACGAATTAGAACGGATAATGATTTTAAAAAAAGTTATTGAAGATAATCATAAAGAACTGAAGTTTTTTACTAAAAGTTACAATAAAGATGGTTTCATAGAAAAAGTTAATAATTTTTTGGTAGTCTGCGAAAATTATGGTATCAACGATTTCAAGGATGAAAATTTAAATGGTAATCTTAAGGATAAGTTAGCCGACTTAAGTAAAATAAATCATTGGTTTTATGATTTCATTAATACAAAATTTTTAACTATAGAAGGTAGCCTGCATGTCCTAATTAAAATTTTAATGAAGACGCAGGAATATAAGGATGCTTTAATAATTGTAGATGGATTTTACAGTTTTTCTAATGCTCAGGAGCAAGTTATTTTAGCTTTAAACTCCATGGCTCGGCGTATGATTATTACTTTACCTGTAGCTGACAACAATCAACCGGTTAATGAACATAATATTTATTACAAGAGCCTAAATACTTTAGCTAGATTCGAAAATAAAGTTAGAGTAATAAAAAAAGAGTTTATTAATAATATTCATTCTAATAAAAATATCGACATACTTTATATTCTCAATAATTACTTTTCGGCCCATAAAGTTGATATCCCACGCCATAGTAATAACGTCACTTTGATGGCGTGCAACAATTTAGAGGACGAAGTTGTTTTTGTAGCTCAAAATATAAAAAAATTTATCCGAGATAAAGGCTATAGATATAATGATATAGCAATAATTATGGGTAATATAAATTTATATAGAAGCCATATAACAACAATATTTCAAGAATATGAGATACCGTATTTTTTGGATGAAACAAGAAATATACAAGCAAATCCAGCTGTAAATTTAATTATAAATCTATTAGAAGTAATAGCTGGGCATTGGAATTTAAATGCGATATTAGCCTTTTTAAAAAGTGATATGCTACATGAAAAAATAACGGACGAAATAGAAGATAAAAAGGAACATAAGGCCGAACCTGAAAATAAATCTGCCCAAGGAACTACGGCCGAATTTGAAAATAAATTTGTCGAAGGAAGTACGACCGAATCTGAGAATAAATTTGCCGAAGGAAGTACGACCGAAATTAACAAGAATTTTACGATAGAAGATGTGGATTATCTGGAAAATTATCTATATGAACAGGGTATAAATTATAAGAGTAAATGGCTCAATGAATGGATTTATGCAGATAAAAAGTTTGATTTAAAAAGATTGAACGCTCTTAGACTAAGAATTGTTGAAATAATTACCGATGTGGAAAAAGATATATTGTCTTTTAACCATAAAGGAAAAATTACCATTTCTAATTTACTAGTAATAATATATAATTTTTTAGTTAGGATGCAAGTATCTGATACCATTAATGAATGGGCCGTCTATCATAAGCAAGCAGGCAATATAAGTTTGGAGCGTGAATATTTAAGCATTTACAAGACTATCATGAAAATTTTTGAAAGGTTAGTTGATATACTTGGCAATGAATATGTAAAAATAGCCACTTTTAAAAATATATTAAATACATGTTTTAGACATGAAAAAATAGCCATTATTCCAGCTACACAAGACCAAATAGTTATAGGCGAGTTGCAACGGACAAGATTACCCAACAAAAAGATTGTATTTTTATTAGGTTTAAATGACGGTGTTTTTCCTCAATATTCAATTAATGAAAGCATTTTTTCTGATATGGATTTGACTCATGAAATATTTACTAGCAACAAACTGTTATACGACTCTTTTGTTTATTCTAATTTTTATGGAACGGATTTAGAAATTTATGCAGCCATCACAAAGCCAAAAGAATATCTCTTGGCTTCTTATGCTATGGGCGACGATGAGGGCAAAATTACAAGGCCATCAATAGTTTTTACTCGTCTAGCAAAATTATTTAGAATGAATCCAGCTAAGAAAGAATCTTTTGTAAACAACATTTATACTAGCAAGCAAACAATGGGTGAATTGGGGCAAGTTATTAAAAATAAGAACATTCTCTCAGATGTTTATACGGATACACTGCGTTGGTATTTTGAAAATGAAAAAGAGACCATTATGACGTTATTAGAAAGCCTTTTTTACACCAATGATCAGAGTAATTTAAATTCGGATTTGGCTATAAAATTATATAGTAACAATAGTATATCTGTATCTAGGATGGAAAAATTCCGAAAATGTCCATGTTCTTATTTCATACAGTATGGATTACAAGTGGAAGATCGCAAGTTATTTAAATTTAAAACGCCAGATATAGGGACTATTTTTCACAGTGTATTAGAAATATACCCACAACTTTTAAAGCAGTCTAGCGAAACATGGACGAGTGTGGACATAGCCAAGCAAGAAGAATTAGTACATCAAGCTGTTCAGGAAAGCGTTATTAAGGCCAACACGAGAAAGATAGAAGGAGGGCAAACCAGATATCTTATTAAGAGAATAGAACATATGAGTAACAGAGCTATTTCAGCCATAAAATATCAGTTAGAAGCGGGGAAATTTGAACCTCAAGAATTCGAATACAAATTCGATGGACGAGTTTTACCACCAATAAATATAAATCTTGGCTACACTACATTGCACTTAACTGGTACCATTGATAGAATAGATATTTTTGTGATGAATGGAAAAGAATACGTAAAAATTATAGACTATAAATCCGGACAAACCAACTTTAATTTTGCAGAAGTGTTTTATGCTCTCCAACTTCAGTTACTCTTATATTTGGATGCTTATTTAAAGATTAATAAATCCGCCAAAGGCGCTGGTGTATATTACTTTAAATTGGATGCTTCGTCCGTAGATTATTCTCCAGGTAAAAGTCCGGAATACACCGAGCAAGCATTACTAAAAATGTTCAAATTATCCGGCCTTACTTTAGATGATCAGGATATTGCTAAGGCCATTGAGCCAAACTTGCAGAGTCAGATTATTGATGTGAAATACAAAAAATCCGGTGAAAGTTATGCCTCCTCTTTGGTTGCTACAGAAGAAGAATTTGATTCCATTAGAAAATTTATAATGCTTAAAGTTAAAGAATTAAGCCGGGAAATCCTAGAAGGAAAGATTAGCATAAAGCCTTATAAGTTAGGTAACAAAACCGGTTGCGATTATTGTAATTATCACAGTATTTGCGGCTTCGATCAAAATTTGCCAAATAATAATTACGATGTGTTAGAAAAAATATCGAAAAAAGAAGCACTGGATGAAATTCAAAAAATAACTTAATTGGATTATAATAAGAAATATAAGGGGCATTGTCTATGAGTTTTACAAAATCACAAGAATTAGCTATAAACATAAGGAAAAAAAATATATTAGTATCCGCAGCAGCTGGCTCTGGAAAAACAGCTGTCTTAACTGAAAGGGTTATAAAGCGCATCCTAGAAAAATCTCTTGACTTAGACAGATTTTTAATTGTTACTTTTACTAAGGCAGCCGCTAGCGAAATGAAAGAACGTATAGAAATAAAACTCTATAACGAAATTGCAAAAACTAACGATGCTCTCGAAATTCATTATTTGCAAAAACAAATAGGTCTCCTAGCCAAATCTTCTATCTCTACTATCCATTCATTTTGTGCTAGATTGATTAAAATATACTTTAATGAATTGAATTTAGAGCCTAATATGCGCACTGCTACAGAACAAGAATTTTTATTGATTCAAAATGAATCCATAAATGAAGTATTAGAAATTGCTTTTGAAGAAGGTAGCAGTCAATTTTATAACCTTTGCGATATGTATGGTAGCGTTAGAGGATTTGATATTCTAGCAAAAATGATACTGGATATTTATAAATTTTCTCAAAGTATTCCGTTCCCTAAAAAATGGTTGAATGATAAAGTTAATATTTTGCTGTCCGGAGATAACCAAATATTTGTGGACAGCTTAACGAATGAAATTGAGATGGAGATTGATGCGCTAAAGGATAGCTTCATCAAAGCAATTTCTTTAGCGAGTTTACCGGACGGACCCAGCCATTATTTAGCTGGCTTAGAAAGCAATTATGATAATTTATGCGCCTTAAAATTTGATTCTTTAACAGACTTAGTAGGTGGATTAATATCGTATAAATACGAATCTTTGTCTAGAAAGCGACCAAAATGTGATGAAAATTTAAGAAATACGGTAAAAGATATAAGTGATTCGATAAAAAAGAAAATAGAAATTTTACAAGATAATTATAGAGTAATAGTGGATGAAACGATTTTAAGCAAAACGAAAGAAATTGGTCTAGTATTGCAAGAGTTGGTCAGACTAGTTCTATCCTTTGACGAAAACTATTCTCAAAAGAAAATTGAGGCTGGGATATTAGACTATAATGATCTAGAACATTTTGCCATAAAATTATTGATAGAAGAAAAAGACGGGCAAATGCATTATACTTCTATAGCAAAAGAACTGGGCCAATATTATGATGAAGTTTATATTGACGAATATCAGGATTTAAATAATGTACAGGCCACAATATTAGAAGCCATAATATCGAATGGTTCCACTAGCTTTATGGTTGGCGATATCAAGCAGAGTATTTATAAATTTAGATTATCAGATCCAAAAATCTTTTTGAGAAAATACGCAACCTTTTATAAGGTTAAAGAAGAAGTTCAGCTGGCTGATTTAAGGATATCCGAGGAATTAGATGTAGAAGAAGATGTTTGTATTAATTTATCTAAAAATTTTAGAAGTAGAGAGTCTGTTATAAATGGAATTAATCTAATTTTTGAAAATCTAATGACCCCAGAAGTCGGCGATCTAACATATGATGATTCTCATCGTTTATATGTTGGCAACGATTATAATATGATTGTCAATGCCGACTTACCTGATTCTAGCATACAAAAATTGGATGATTCTAATTCACAAAAATGGAATGATGCTAACGCACCAAAATGGAATGAGTCTAGTGCACCAAAATGGAATGAGTCTAGCGCACAAAAATTGGACGAGTCTAGCGCACAAAAATTGGACGAATCTAGCGCACAAAAATTGGACGAGTCTAGCGCACAAAAATTGGACGAGTCTAGCGCACAAAAATTGGACGAGTCTAGCGCACAAAAATTGGACGAGTCTAGCGCACAAAAATTGGACGAGTCTAGCGCACAAAAATTAGATGATTCTATAGCACAAAAATGTGAGCTTCATATATTAGAATTTAATAATTTAGATCAATCCCTAGACCAATCTTTAGATCAAGTTCAGGATCAAGCTCAGGATCAAGACGAGGATATCGATAAATCTACGGCCGAAGCAAAAATGATAGCTCAAATTGTGAAAAATATTTTAGATGGTAATTCTAATCCAAAGATTGTTTATGATAATCGATTAGCCAATTATCGGCCAGTAGAAGCAAAAGATATTGCTATTTTAGTAAGATCTAAAAAAATTTCCCTAACTCTAGAAGAAGAATTAATTAAAAACGGCATCAATGCTTACGCTGAAGTTAGTAAATCGTTTTTTGAGGCTAGAGAAATTGAAATAATGATAAATTTGCTGAAAATTATTGATAACCTAAACCAAGATATTCCGCTTATCTCTGTTCTGCATTCACCTTTGTTTCGGCTAGATTTTAACGAGTTAACCAAAATTCGGACAAGTTCCAGTAACAATAGTTTTTACGATGCCTGTATTGCTTATTTAGAACAAAATGAAAATTCGGACAGTAAATTAGCTAAATTTTTTGCCTCAATAAAAGAGTTTCGAAAACTTTCTATTATGGTCAATGTTAGTGAGCTTATAAATCAAATATATTCGAAAACTGGATATCTACGATACGTTTCCATGTTAGATAACGGTGAAGTCAGAGCCGCCAATTTAAGGATATTAAAACAAAAAGCTATAGACTTTGAACAAAATGCTAAAGCCGGTCTCTTTCACTTTATAAACTTTTTGGACCATTTGGCCAAAGAAGATAAATCCTTTGAGCAAGCTAAGCTTTTGTCCGACCAAAATAATATAGTACAAATTATGAGCATTCATAAAAGTAAAGGCCTGGAATTTCCAATAGTCATATTAGCTAATACCCATAAAGCGTTTAATCAAAAAGAATTAACCGAACATATTTTATTCCATCATGAGCTAGGTATGGCTATTAAATTTCGAGATAGCACGAACTATATTCAGTATACTACTTTGCCTTATTTGGCTCTTAAGAATAAAATTAAAAATGAAAATATTTCCGAAGAAATGCGTATTCTTTATGTAGCTATGACTCGTGCTAAAGAAAAACTTATAGTAACCGGTGTTCATTCGGCTTTTAATCAATTAATCTACTCAGCCAATTTTGGGGATAGTGCAGATATCCTGACGGTGCGCAGACAGAATTCTTATTTAAAATGGATAGCTTTGGCCCTTTGTAAGTCTTCCGAAGTAATCCAAAATAATTTCTGGTCCATAAAGAAATGGACATTAAGTGATTTTAACGAGGAAATGGGCCAAAATGTAGAAGAACTTTCCTCCACTCATATTTTAGATCAGTTACTACAGTCTCCAGCCGGACCTTATAGTGCAGAAATATTTTCTAAATTGAACTATATATATCCTTATCAGGCTGAAACTATGTGGCCACAAAAAGTTTCTGTAACAGAATTAAAGGATAGTTTAAATCAACTTCATGAAGCTTATGTTCCTAAATTTATATCTGGCAAAACAGTTACTGGAGCAGTTCGGGGTAACATTATTCATAGTGTTTTTGAAAAATTAGATTATTTGAAGTATTTTACTAAGAGTGATATTTTGGCCAATTTAAAATTGCTAGTAGCTGAAAATAAGTTGCCGTCGGAAATTTTTAATATTATTAGCATTCCTCGACTAGTTGCTTTTGCTAACTCGCCCTTAATTGTTAGAATGAGAAACGTGGATGTTAGTTTTAAAGAGCAGTCTTTTTTACTAAAGCTCCAAACTAATGAGCATGGTAAACTAATTTCGGGCATGATTGATGCTTACTTTGAGGAAAATAATAAAATTATTTTGATTGACTATAAAACGGATTCTATCATATTAAATACAGAAGAAGAGATTATAGAAAAATATAAGGAGCAATTTAAATGGTACGCCCACGCCTTAGAAGAGATAGCACAAAAACCAGTTTCGGAAAAATATATATATTTATATGGTAAAAATAAGTTTATTTCTCTATAAAGAGCTATATGTTTATCTAAAATCATTTTGCAAAATATTGAAATTTCGCTATATCCATTGAAAAATTTTTCGAAACAGGTTATAATTTTTTTGTTACAAATTTAAATGAGTAGGTGAAATTCTATGAAACAATATGAATTAATACAAAGAATTAAAACTTCTCAACCACGGATGAGTAAGGGACAGAAATTAATTGCAACTTATATAATAAATCATTATGAAAAAGCAGTGTATTTAACCGCATCTAAATTGGGACAAATTGTTGGTGTAAGTGAGTCGACAGTAGTCCGATTTGCCACTGAATTAGGATATGATGGTTATCCAAAATTTCAGGCTGCTTTGGTTGAATTAGTGAAGAGCAAATTAACTGCTATGCAGAGAATTGAAGTGACACACAATAGAATTGATAAGGATCATGTATTAAAAAGTGTATTGCAAATAGATGAAGAAAGAATTCGAAGTACTAATAATAATTTTGATGAAGAAGCCTTTAACAAAGCTGTCGAAGCTATTTTAAGTGCCAAAACTATTTATATTTTAGGGGTAAGAAGTTGCGCAGGGTTAGCTACATTTTTGCATTTTTATTTAAATATAATGTTTGAAAACGTTAAGGTAGTAAAAACTAACAGTATTAGTGAAATCTTTGAAGTTATTCATAGAATCAACGATAAGGATGTTATTATTGGGATAAGCTTCCCACGCTATTCTAAGAGAGTATATAGATCGTTAGAATATGCAAAAACTAATGGAGCAACCGTAATAGGTATTACCGATTCTCATATAGCGCCTATAACAGAATTTTCAGATCATTGTTTAATTGCTAAAAGTGAAATGATTTCTTTTGTGGACTCCTTAGTAGCTCCTCTGAGCATAATAAATGCTCTGATTGTAGCACTTAGTTTAGAAATAAAAGATTCTTTAGAAGATAGCCTGGATAGTTTAGAAAAAATTTGGGCCGAATACGAAGTGTATGATGATACGAAAGATTTTTTTAGAGATAACCTTTAATTAAGATAATTTTTAATTGAGATAATTTTGAATTGCAAAAATACTAAATTTTCATTGGAGGCTAAAATGATAATAGCAATTGACGGTCCAGCTGGTGCAGGAAAAAGTACTATAGCAAAAGAAGTGGCTAAAAGATTACAATGGACATATATAGATACTGGAGCGATGTATAGAGTAGTAGCGTTGGATGCTATAAACAAAGAAATTGATTTAGCCGATATAAATAATATAATCAAAGCAGTGGATAACATACAGATAAAGATAGCACACATTGATAGAAATCAGCATATATTTTTAAATAATAAAGATGTATCTCAGGAAATTCGTTCTAACGAAATATCCCAGGCTGCCTCGACAGTAGCTACAATACCCGAAGTAAGAAATAAATTAGTTCAGTTACAGCGTCACTTGGCTAAAGAGCAAAATGTAGTTATGGATGGTCGAGATATTGGCACCATTGTATTGCCAAATGCAGAGATTAAAATTTTTTTGACTGCTTCTTTAGAAGAACGGGCCAAAAGAAGGTTTAAAGATCAAAAAGAAGACTCTAGCAAGCTTTCTTTGGATCAGATTATGAAGCAGATTAATTTTCGAGATACTACAGATGCTAATCGAGTCGCATCACCTTTAATACAAGCAAAAGATTCTATATTGATAGATACATCTGGTTTAACCATTGATATGGTGATAGAAGAAATTTTAAAATTAGTAAAAGAGAGGCTATATGTTAATTAAATTAGCAAAAAGTGCTGGATTTTGTTTTGGAGTAGAAAGAGCAGTAAATTTAGCTTATTCTAATGCACACCTAAGTAATATTACTACTCTAGGACCAATAATTCACAATGATTTTGTTACCAATGATTTAAAAGAAAAAGGAGTAAGCATTGTAAATGAACTTACTCCTGATTTAAAAAATGTAATAATTCGTTCTCATGGGGTTGGTCAACAAATTTATACACAAGCAAATCAATTAAAAATAAATTTAATAGATGCAACTTGTCCTTACGTAGCAAAAATCCATAAATTAGTTAAACAGCATATGGAATTAGGGCACAGTATTATAATAATAGGTGATAAATATCATCCAGAAGTTGTTGGCATTAATGGATGGGCTAATAATTCTGCTATTATAATTAAAGAGGATACGGATAAACTTATTGATAAACTAGAACTTAATAAAAGCTACTTTATGGTGGCTCAAACAACTTATAAGCAAAAAATTGTGGATAATATAATTTTAAAATTAAATTCTAAAAATATCACTTTTAAATATATCCACACTATTTGTTCCACAACCACAATGCGTCAACAAGAAGCTAAAAATTTAGCTAAACAGGTTGATAAAATGATCGTTATTGGAGGTAAGCATAGTTCAAATACAAAAAAATTATTTGAGGTTTGTTTGGATCAATGTAAAAATTCGATATGTATAGAAAAATTTTCAGAATTGACAGATATAGAATTTAATAAAAATGATAAGATAGGTATAACTGCAGGAGCATCTACTCCGAAATATATAATAGATGATGTTATAGCTTATTTAAATGATAGAATTAAAGGGGAGATTAGTAATGGAATATAGTCAATTTATATCGGAATTTTATTCATTTTCTAAAATCGATTTGAATGCTTATAAAGAAGGTCAAATGAAGCGACGAATCGATTCACACATAAAGAAATATGGAATAAATAGCTACCGAGAATTTTTAGCATTATTAAAAAAAGATAATAAAGTCTATGAAACTTTTTTAGGATATTTAACAATAAATGTTTCGGAGTTCTTTAGAGATCCAAGGCAATGGTTAACCTTAGAAAAAGAGATTTTGCCCAAACTAATAGATCCGAATAAAACTTTTAACGTATGGAGTGCAGCGTGTTCAACGGGGGATGAACCGTATACCCTAGCTATATTACTTACTAAAATGATTCCGTCTAATCGATTTAAAATAACAGCAACTGATATAGATAAAGAAATTTTAGAAAAAGCAAAAAAAGGTCTATATCCAGAAAAGCAAATGGCTAACATAACACCAGAAAATAAATCTAAGTATTTTAAAAAGTGTTCGGACGGATACATGATTAGTGACGAGATAAAGACAAAGATCGAATTTAAACAGCATAATTTATTAAAAGACACTTATCCTATGAACATAGATTTAATAGTTTGTAGAAATGTTTTAATATATTTTACCGAGGCAGCAAAAGCTGAGATTTATACTAAATTTAGTAGGTCTCTTGCTGAAAAGGGTATTTTATTTGTCGGTAGTACAGAGCAAATTATAAATCCAATTGACTATGGTTTAAAAGCAAGAGAATTATTTTTCTATACAAAATCGTAACGCTAAATAACCTCTCTTTTTTGAGAGGTTTTATACTTATTATCCTTTTTTAGCTATACATAATATAAAATATATGGTAAATTATTCAATGTAAGGAATTTTATAGAACAATTAGGTAATTCATGTAAATATAAATATTCTATTTCACAAATATAAAAAATTATGCTACAATAAAGGAGTGTTATATAATGAGAAAAAAAGTTTCGTTGTCTACACAATATAGTTATTATACTTATAAGAACAAAAAAAATTATAGAAAAAAAATGATGATTATAGCTGCTATCTTAGGTTTTGTACTAATTAGCTATACTATCATTGTGTATAATGAGAATAATACTCGCCCGAGTTTAGATTTAGCAAATTATTTTCCTTTAAGTAGTATCGGAGATTTTGAACAAAATTCGTTAGCCTTCGATATTCATAAAGAATCGCCAAATATAAAAGGACTCTATGTTCCCGCACATAAAACTTATAATATTGATAATCTTATAAATATTGCTAACCAAACTGAAATAAATAGCTTCATTATAGATGTAAAAGACGACATGGGCTATTTAACTTTTTCTAGTGATAATAAAGCTTTATTAGAAGTTAGGAGTATACGTAAAATTCCAAAAATTTCTGATATAAATGCTCTTATGGATTCTTTATACAAAAATAATATTTATCCTATAGCTAGAATAGTAACCTTTAAAGATAATATTGTAGATACAAATTTTCCGGAAAGAATGATTTTAGATTCAAACGGAGATGTCTACGAAACCAAAACAGGAGAGACATGGTTAAACCCATATGACAAAAGGAATTGGGAATATTTATTAGAAGTGTGTAAAGAAGCTATAAAAGTTGGATTTAAAGAGATTCAGTTTGATTATATCCGGTTTCATGAATCCATGATTGGCGACAAAGTATATATACCAGGAGAAAAAGATATAACTAGAATAGAAATAATAAATGAATTTTTAGATTATATAATAGAGCAATTAAAACCTTATGGAGTCCAAGTGAGTGCGGACGTATTTGGAACAATAATTACTAGCCATATCGATGCTAAAGTATTAGGGCAGGATTATAAAGCTTTTATAAAACGTTTGGATGCAGTGTATCCTATGATTTATCCATCTCATTATGCACCGGGTTCGTTTGGACAAGCCAATCCAGATTTGAATCCTTACGAAGTAATTTTAGGGGCCTTAAAAGCTTCTAGTGATGTTATTCGGCAAATACCATTAGAGGATAGAAAAGCAAAAATTATTCCTTATCTTCAAGATTTTACAGCCACTTGGATAAAGCCTCACCAACCATACGAAACACAACAGCTACAAGAGCAAATAAAAGCTGTTTATGATTCTATTCTTACGGATTGGGTCTTTTGGAATGGTGCCGCTATTTATACCAAGGAAGCATTTTTAAAACAAGAAAATAGATAGAAAATAGATAGAAAATAGATAGAAAATAGATAGAATTAAAATAAGGCGGAAAGGATTTAGCATGATTGATAAAGACAAAATTATTTTGATGTCAAAATTAGCAATTCTAGATAGTGATCCACAAATGAAACAATCTAGAAAAATAGCTGCTAAATATTCTAAAGATTTTATTTATGTAAAAAATTTATGGACACAAATCTTTATTTCTATAATGTTAGTGGTTATTATAGCAATACATGTTTTATGGCGTATACAATACGGTATGCAATTTCCCAGTTCTATAACAGAAATGTTGGATATTGCTATTCCTTATGTTATAGTAATTTTTAGCTTAATTATTTTTTACACAATATTATCGACTTTAGTATATAA
>MDSO01000014.1_pt1 | contig 39737 bp, 39 predicted proteins | sample 1005691 | NCBI WGS metagenome assembly MDSO01 (sample SAMN05526595, study PRJNA338239) | gut metagenome | isolation source: stomach gut content | host: Acanthurus sohal | place: Saudi Arabia: Red Sea | collected 2011-04 | reverse complement strand
ATTGGGCCTGAAAAATCGGCTAAAATTTTTAAGTATTTAAAAGAAGATGAAATTGAAGACTTGACCCTTGAAATTGCAAGTATAAAAACTGTATCGTCCCAAATGAAAAAAGATATCTTAAACGAGTTTTATGAAATTTGTTTAGCTCAGGACTATATAGCGGAGGGCGGTATTAGTTACGCAAAACAACTTTTAGAAAAAGCTCTCGGCACAGATAAAGCTTCTGAAGTTATAAATAAACTCACTATGAATTTACAAGTACGTCCGTTTGAGTTTGCTCGGCGTACTGATGCTAGCCAACTTATAAATTTTATTCAACATGAGCATCCGCAAACAATCGCTCTTATTTTGTCTTATTTAAAACCAACTCAGGCTTCTGTTATCCTAAGTGCCCTACCAATAGAAGTACAAGTAGACACGGCTCAGAGGATAGCCTTAATGGATAGAGCATCACCTGATGTTGTAAACGAAATAGAACGCCAATTCGAAAAACGTCTATCCGCTTTAGTTACGGAAGAATATACTAATGTCGGCGGCATCGATGCTATTGTTCAGATCATCAACCAGGTGGATAGAGCTACCGAGAAAAATATTATGGAATCTTTAGAAATCGAACAGCCTGAATTGGCCGAAGAAATCAAAAAGAAAATGTTCGTATTCGAAGATATCGTTACTCTTGGAGACAAAGATATTCAACGTCTTATGCGTGAAGTTGATAACCATGAACTGGCTATATCTCTTAAAGGTGCTAACGAAGCTGTTAAGACCATCATATTCAAAAATGTTTCGACACGTCTTGCTGCTATGATTCAAGAGGATATCGAATTTATGGGTCCTAAGAGAGTTAAGGAGATCGAAGAATCTCAGCAAAATATTGTTAGTATTATTCGTAAGTTAGAAGAACAAGGCGAGATTGTTATTGCTCGTGGATCGGGAGATGAAATGATTGTCTAATATTATTAAAGGTTCCTATCCTGTAAACACACAAAAGGTTGTCGAGATCGGTAAACATTTTCTTGAAGATTCTGCTCCAGTTCTTTCTATGGAAAGTATTACTAAATTAGAAGAAGAAACTCGTCTTACCCTCGAAAATGCTACAGCACAGGCCGATCAAATGATATCTGAAGCAAAATTAGAAGTTGAAAAAATGTACGAATTAGCCGATAAACAAATAGAGGAGGAAAAAAAAGAATTCGAAAAACAGCTTAACTATAAAAAGGACGAATCGGATAAAGAATATGCTAATATAATTAATCAAGCTAATCAGTCTGCTCAGAAAATTCATGAGCAGGCGCTTTTTGAAAAAAACCAAACCCTTCAAAATATTGAATCAGAGGTCGTTGACTTGGTTATTGCTTTGGTTGGTTCTATCGTATCTAACGAGGTCAGTAACTCGAATAAATGGATACCTTATATAGTTAGCAAGTTATTATTTGGTGAAGATATCGCTCCGGATATAGAAATTGGGCTTTCCGAATCAGTTTATGACAGCTTAACAAAAGAAGAGCTAAGTGACCTTAGCAATGTTAGAAAAAATGCTAAGGTTGATGTAAACGATCGTTTATCCGGTCACACTATAGAAATTTCTACAGATCGTGGACAAATTATATATGATCCATTTAAATCTTTAAGAGAGGTAACCAAAGATCTTAAATTATTAAGTGAGGTGGAAGATGGTTTCGCTCAATAAATTTTATAGTGTTTTAGACAAAACTCACGTAATATACAAAGGAAAAGTTAGTAAAGTAGTAGGTACGGCCATCGAGTCTATTGGCCCAATTTCTAATATAGGAGATATATGCGAGATTGTTCCAAGAGCCGGGCGAGAGAATATTTTGGCCGAAGTAGTAGGATTTAGAGGTAAAAATATATTGCTCATGCCACTTGGGACTAGTGAAGGTATCGGTCCTGGTTGCTCAGTAATTTCGAATGGCGAAAAGATCACAGTAAACGTAGATGAAACACTTCTCGGAAAAATTTTAGATTGGCGTGCTAATCCTTTAGATGGTACCCTAAATGTATCTATGAATCCGGTCCCAATAGAAAGGGCTGCACCCGATCCATTGAAGAGAAAAAGAATCAGTCAGCAAATGATTTTAGGGATAAAAGCAATCGATGGTATGCTAAGCATTGGTAGTGGGCAGCGTATGGGTATATTTGCAGGTAGTGGCGTGGGTAAAAGTACCTTAATCGGTATGATTGCTCGTAACGCTCTATCCGATGTAAATGTCATTGCTCTTATCGGAGAGCGTGGAAGAGAAGTTCGAGAATTTTTAGAGAAGGACTTAAAAGAAGAAGGTCTTGCTAGATCCATCGTTGTTGTAGCCACATCGGATCAACCTGCGTTGATTAGACTAAAGGCGGCCAAAACCGCAACGGCTATCGCAGAATATTTTCGGGATCAGGGTAAGCAAGTTTTATTTTTGATGGATTCTCTTACACGTTTTTCTATGGCTCAGCGAGAAATTGGTTTATCCATAGGTGAGCCACCTGTATCTAGAGGTTATACCCCGTCTGTTTTTGGTATTATGCCAAAGTTACTTGAACGTACAGGTAACAATGAAGTCGGTGGCATAACCGGTCTATACACTGTTCTTGTTGATGGGGACGATTTTAACGAACCCGTCACCGACACAGCCAGAGGTATTTTGGACGGCCATATTATGCTGAGTAGAAAGATTGCTCACAAAGCTCATTATCCGGCCATAGATATTCTATCTAGCATTTCTAGGGTCATGGGAGACGTAGTTTCTTCTGAACACAGAGAGTTGGCTAATATTATTAAAAAACATATGGCCACCTATGCTGAAGTAGAAGACTTAATCAACGTTGGTGCTTATAATCGTGGCTCCAATCCCGAAATCGATGCTGCTATCGAAAAAATGCCTGCTATCAATTCTTTTTTAACACAAAAAGTGGATGATAATTTTTCTTTAGATCAAACTATTAATATCATGCGAGATATTGTTCGATGAAGTTTAGATTAGAATCCATCTTATCCTTAAAAGAGAATATAGAACAGGTTAAGCAAAAAGAGCTTGCCGATGCTTTCGCTAAAAAACAGGCTATCTTAATTCGTCAACAATCATATATTGATGCTAAAGATCATCTAAACCAGACTATTAAGGATTCTCTTAATGGTAGCATTACACCTCAAGAACTTATTATTAATACTAGATATATTGGTGTACTAGATACTCAAATCCAAAATATTCAAGTAGAAATCACAAATGTAGATGCAGAAATTGAGGTCAAACGCCTCGCTTTAGTCGAAGCTATGAAAGAACGCAAAATTTTAGATAATCTTAAAGAAATGCAGCTAGAAGAATTTCGAAAAGAAGAGCTGCTAGAGGATCAAAAATTGACAGATGAAGTTGTAGGATATAGATATATTCAACGAGAAAGGGGTGAAGACGAAAGTGGCCACTGACGTTACTACAACACAAGTTTCTCCATCTGCTAAAAATTCTAAAGATTCTAAAGATTCTAAAGATTCTAAAGATTCTAAAGACGGTAAGAAAAAAGGTAAAAGTAAAGTAGCTAAATTTTTTCGCAATGTTACAATTATCTGCTTATTCATTCTATTTTATAGCTATTGGGATGAAATTAACCTTTATTTAGCTCCAAAGGTTAAGGATATAGATTATTTAAACCAAGTGTTTTTTCTAGATCCCGAAGCAGATAGATTTGAAGGTTGGTCTGTCAATCAATTAATGAACGAAATTGAGCAATTAGAATCCAACATTGAATCTAACAAATTAGAATTGGCGGCCAACGCTACTGAAATTGAACAATTAAATGCTAGAATCCAAACTCTTCAAGTTTTTGAAGATGAATATAATCAATTTATGCAAAATAAATCTGATTTCAGTTTTGAACTAGCCGAAGCTAATCCTGCACTTTTTGTAGAGCAATACGAAAAGATTGAACCAGATGTTGCTGCAGATATTTATTCCAACCTAATAATCGGAGTAGAATTAACTGCTGGCCAAAAGGCACAGGCCAAAACAATATCCGAAATGGATGCGGCCACCGCAGCGAAGGCTCTCGAATCTATGTTAGCTTCCGATACTGAGCTTATTAGAACTATCTTCAATAATATGGATACTCAAGCTCAAGCAAGCATTTTAGATGAAATGACTGCGGAAAACGCAGCGCAGGTAATAAGGCTTACTTCACCTTAATAACAACGTATTTTAGATGAACTGAGTTAAGAAAACACACCACAGATAAGAAGGCGTACTTCGATTTAGTGCGAATACCGCAGTCTAAGGTAATAAGACTTATTATCGCTTTAGTGCAGAAAACGTAGCACAGGCTAATAAGACTTACTTCGTTTTAGTGTGGACACCGTAGCCTAGGGTAATAAGACTTATTATTGCTTTATTGCGGAAAACGTAGTACAGGCAATAAGGTTTACTTCACTTTAGTGCGGACACCGTAGCCTAGGGTAAGAAGACTTATTATTGCTTTATTGCGGAAAACGTAGCACAGGCTAATAAGACTTACTTCGTTTTAGTGCGGACACCGTAGCCTAGGGTAATAAGACTTATTATTACTTTATTGCGGAAAACGTAGCATAAGCTAATAAGACTTACTTCGTTTTAGTGCGGACACCGTAGCCTAGGGTAATAAGACTTATTATTACTTTATTGCGGAAAACGTAGCATAAGCAATAAGGTTTACTTCACTTTAGTGCGGACACCGTAGCCTAGGGCAATAAGATTTATTTCGATTTAATGCGAATACCGCAGTCTAGGATAGATAATAAGAATGATTTCGCTTTAGTGCGGACACCGCAGTCTAGGGGAAGACTTATTATCGCTTTAGTGCAAAAAATGTAGCACAGGTAATAAGTCTTATTTTACTTTAAAGACAACGTACCTTATTCAGATGAAATGAGTGCAGAAAACGCAGCACAGGTAATAAGGCTTACTTCGCCTTAATGACAACATGTAAAAGGGGAGATTATTATGTTAAACTTTAGTATCACCGAAGTTGCATATAAAGCATTTACAACCAAACAAGGCCAGACTATAGCTACTGCCAATAGCATGGACTTTAAGGATGCATTAGCGACTGCTAAAATAGAAAATACTTCTGCTAAACAAACAGAAAGCAATTACGAAAAATACAATAAGAAAAAAGACGATAATAATATCGACAAAAAAGAACCAGTGAAAAAAAATGATAGAGAAGACTCTACTACGGATAAAGTAAGCAAACCAGAAAAAACGGACAAAAATGATCAGGCTGAAAAAGTAGATCCTTCTAAAGACACAGATCAGGCTGAAAAAACAGACACTACGGAAAAAACAGACACTTCGCAAGCCGAAGAAAAGGTTGACGAATCTAGTCAAGTAGTCGCGGACAAAGAAGAGGTCGAGGTTACCGAAATAGAAGTTTTCGCCATGATTGCTCAAAGCCTACAAATGACTCCTGAGCAGTTAACTGCCGTTATGGAGGAGCTTAACATTTCTTTAGAGGACATGGTTAACCATCCGGCATTGCTAGATAAGCTTATAGAAGAAGTCCATTCATTAGGTGATATAATTACTAATAAAGAGCTAATGGACGGAATAGTATCTTTACGAAATATGTTCAACCACAAAGACATTCGTGTTAAAGATCATTCGGATAATTCTCAAGTATTAACCCAAAACACCGAACTTGTATCGGGAGCAGAAACACAGGTTGACACTTCTGATTTATCACCACTTAGGGATTTTAAAAATATTAAGCAAACTAACGATCAAAATCCTTTAGCAGAATCCGTTAATTCTAATGCAGAAGATAGTATAACCCTGAAAGCCATTGCTGATGTGTCTAAAGAGGTTGCTGCCCAGGCTCCTCGCCAAGAAGCTAAACTAGATCAGAATATTACTCAACAGACTACTGTGACTACGCAAAATACTCAATCTTCTACTTCGACACCTTCGAATGTTAATTTAAATGCTCCAACAACATTCACTCAGAATAATCTTTCTAACAATGCCATAGGGGCCTCAACTGAATCCAATGCTAACAACAATAATCAAGGCGCTAATAACAACTTAATGAATATGAATGTTAATATCGAGGCTATGGCTTCTAAACTTCGTACTTTGCCACAAGCTGCCAACTTGCATAATTTAAATAATGCGCAGCAACCTCAACGTTTACAAACTCCAATTGCTACTCAAATTATGGATAAAATTCAAGTTGTTACCCTAACCGACGGTACTCAGATAACCGTAGACTTGGACCCAAGAGATCTTGGCCGACTCTCTCTTACTGTTACCGAAAATAGCGGTATTCTAAAAGCTGACATTAAGGTTGAAAGCGAAAAAGTTAAAGAAATGGTCCTAGATCAGCTTGACAGCTTAAAGGAAACTCTAGAACAAAAAGGTTTAACCATTAGCGAATTTAGTGTAGATGTTAGAGACCAAGGCTTCCATTCTCAAATGGAACAAGGTAAAAGTAAATCCCAAAGACGTATCCAAGAATTGCTAAGTATGCATTTCGGTGATAACGACGAGGACGATTCTGCTGAATCCTTAGATCTTGGATCCGATGAAGTTGTTTTAGAACCGACTCAAATACGACATGATCAAAATGTAAATGCTCAAGTCTAATTTTTGGACAGGAGGAATATAAATGAGTGGAATCGATAATTTAGGTTTTGTTTCGAAAAACAGTAGTGTTGTTCCGCCAAACAATAGTTTTGTTTCGCAAAACAGTAATCTTATTAAAAAAGCTAAAGACGTTAGAGAACCGGATCAAGATCTTGGTAAAGATGCTTTCATGAACCTATTGGTTACGCAACTACAGTATCAAGATCCCCTTTCTCCAATGGATAATAGTGAGATGATGGCCCAAATGGCCCAATTTACTGCATTAGAGCAAATGATGAATGTTTCAATTGCTACTAATAAACAAACCGCTTTAAAAATGATTGGACAGTTCGTTGAATATTCTTATAAAGATTTAGAAACTGGAGCTACACATTATAGTAAAGGCCGTGTTGATTATGTCAAAACCCAAGGCGACGATGCTATATTAGGTATCGGGGATCAAGAAGTGAAGTTAGAAAACATTATTCAAATGGTAAGCGAAGAAAAAGTACCGCCACAAACTACAGCTTTCGAAGTGTTAGGAAAAACCGTACAAGCTAGTTCAGAATATATGGACGACGACGGCGTTGTTATTCCGACTACCATAGAAGGTGAAGTGGTAGAACTAAAATTCAAAGAAGGTCGGCCTTATGTCGTTTTTGGTGATGGCACGCATCAATTGGATGTTAATTTCGAAAACGTTAAAAATATAGTCGAAAACCCATCCATAACCGGACGCACTGTTACTGCTATGGTTAAAGATTATGACGGTAATTTTGTAGAGATTTCAGGAATAGCTGAATATGTATCTACCTCAAAGGATAAAACCTATGTTTATGTAGCTAATCATTTAGTTGATTTTAATCAAATTAGTTCTATAAAATAAGCAAGAGCTAATCATTTGAACTCTATCCGTCAGCTTTGCTGCCACCTCTCTCAGAGAGAAAGGCTATTAGGAGGTGCTAATTATGATACGTCCAATTTTTTCGGGCTTTAAAAGCAGTCAATCTAAAATAAATGTCAATAACAGCAATGTAAATTCTATTGGATCAACAAACTTTACTGATATTTATAATAAGACTAACGAATATGTACCAGCAAAAAATAATATATCTAATAATCTAAATGGAATGCATTCTATGAAACCAAGTTTTGAAACCTCTGTTTGGTCTTCTTTATCTACCGAAATGGATTCGGCAGATAATAATCTCGGCCACAATGAATTTGGCCTAAAAATAGAAGACGATGCTATGTTCATAGTTTCGGATGAAAACGGATATTATTATACAAAATCCGGTTCATTTCATATAGATGAGAGTGGAGCGTTGGTCGGGCCACATAATCTGAAAGTTCAGGGTTGGCCAGCTAATGCTTCGGGAACTGAGATTATGCCTGGGATTGTTAGAGATTTACTAATTTACACACCTGAAAATATTATATCCCAACCAAAAACTACCATAGATGTCTATCTAGAAGGTAATTTAAATTCGGCCGATTCTGTAAATAATAAAACTATATTTTCTTCTATAAAGTTTTTTGATACTTTAGGTAATCAGTATAAAATGCCTATAGCCTTTACACCTAGTTCCGATCAAAATGTTTGGACGGTTTCTGTACCAACCGAAATGGTAGGGTCAGAATCGTTTACCGAATTAATGAATCTAGAAGGAAATTTGTTTCTTATAAATCCGCCTATTATACAGCCCGATTCAGCTTTAATTAAGTTCGATGATAACGGTAATTTAAATGGGTTGGAAAAATTGCAAATTACAGCCATCGATCTTCATTCTGCTGTGATGCGTGATCCGGATAATTCATCCATTATCAGTTCAGCAAATATTTCTTCTGATGTGGGGTTACCGGGTGGTATTATTGATGTAGATCTTAGTTCTTTAACTCAAAATGATTCGCCTACAGATGTATTTGGTCGTTTAGGTAATAAAAATTTTGAAAATGCTGGTCAAGCTCCTGGTACTATCCGAGCCGTTGATATAGAAGCAGATGGAGTAATTAAAGGTATTTATAGCAATGGTGATGAGAAACTTTTAGGGCAAGTGCCTGTAATGTATTTTGACAATCCTACCGATCTAGAAAAGGTAGTTGATAATGTTTTTCAATCTACAGCCAATTCAGGTAATTTCGATGGCATTGGTACAACCGGATCTTTTATTAGATTCTAAAATCCATCCTATAATAGGAAGCTAAGCACTTATATCAGGATAATAAGCAGACAAATCAAATTGATAATTTAGAATGCTAAGCAATTATACTAGGATAATAGGCAAGTAAATAAATCCTATAATAGGATGCTAAGCATTTATATCAGGATAATAAGCAGACAAATCAAATTGATAATTTAGAATGCTAAGCAATTATACTAGGATAATAGGCAAGTAAATAAATCCTATAATAGGATGCTAAGCAATTATATTAGGATAATAAGCACTTATATCAGGATAATAAGCAAGTAAATAAATCCTATAATAGGATGCTAAGCATTTATATCAGGATAATAAGCAATTATATTTTGTTAGATTATATAACAAAATTGGTTCCTCTCCAATACGTCATAATTTAAAATTGGTCGAATTATTGACATAATGGATGAACCTAAATCGGGGGAAAATTATTAGACAAAAACTTGACTAAAAATTGACTAGAATACAATAGACGAGGAGGAAATTAGTTATGATGCGTTCACTTTTTTCTGGAGTTTCAGGACTTCAGAGCCACCAATTAAAAATGGATGTTATTGGTAATAATATAGCAAACGTAAATACGATAGGATTTAAATCTCAACGTGTTACTTTTGCAGACGTTTATTATCAAACCACACAGTCTGCTACCACAGCAAATGAAATGACAGGCCTTGGCGGTATGAATGCAATGCAGATAGGTCTTGGAACATCTGTATCGAGTATAGATATGTTAATGACCCCAGGGTCAGCCCAAAGAACAGATAATCCGTTTGACCTTATGATAGAGGACGATGCGATGTTCATAGTTTCGGATGCAACTGGAACTTATTACACTAGATCCGGGGCATTTAGAGTAGATGAAAGGGGAACTTTGGTTATACCAAATGGTATGAGAGTACAAGGTTGGCCAGCCAATGCAATCGGTACAGAAATTATGAGAGGGACGGTTGGTGATTTAAAACTTAATACGCCCGAAAATAATTCGGCCGATCCACAAACAACAACAGACGTTAACATTACCGGAAACTTAAATGTAGATGATTCTGTTAATCCGGATGGAACTACAAATCCAATATATTCTGCTATTAAGTTTTACGATACAGTAGGTACTCAGTACAGTATGCCAATAACCTTAACTGCGACTACTTTAGACGCAGCTCAGGGTCAAACTACTTGGACTGTTGCAATTCCTTTCGAAACATTAGTAACTCCTCCTAATCCGTTCACTACATTAACAGATACGAATGGAAATCAGTATTTAATTACACCCCCAGTTATGAGTCCAAATCCAGGTACCATAAAGTTCGATGTTAATGGAGAAATTATTTTAGACGGAACCGAAGAAATGCAGTTTACTGCTATCAATCTAAGAACAGCTTATGTTCGAGACCCAGATGATCCAAACGTCGCTGTGGCAGCACCGATTATCGCAGATGTTGGTTTACAAAATACTGGTGGTGGAACCCTTCGTCTGGATCTTAGCTTATTAACTCAGTACGATTCAATTACCAGCTTAGATCCAAATATGGGAACTAAAGACTTCGAAGGTGCAGGTAAAGCGGCCGGTACCATGCAAGGTTTCGATATCGGTACCGACGGTAAAGTCACAGCATATTACAGCAATGGTGATATCAAGCTTTTAGGCCAAGTTGCTGTAACTTACTTCGATAACTTAGCCGGTTTGGAAAAAGTGGCGGATAACGTTTTTAAATCCACTGCTAACTCGGGAGACTTCGACGGTGTTGGTGCCGCAGGTTCTTTTGCTACCGGTACTCTAGAAATGAGTAACGTTGATCTTTCTAAAGAATTTACCGAAATGATCACTACTCAAAGAGGTTATCAGGCTAGTTCCAAAACTATTACAACATCCGATGAAATGTTGCAAGAACTAATTAATCTTAAGAGGTAATAACCTATGGTAACTGTCACTAGATTAAATGGTAAACAATTTGTTATAAATTCCGAATTAATTGAAACTATGGAAGAAACTCCTGACACTGTCATTACTATTCGGGATGGTAAAAAATTCGTGGTTAAAGAAACGTTAGAAAACCTAATCGAGCAAATTATAATTTATAAACGGTCTTGGTTTTTACTAGATAGATTTGAAAATCCAAATGACTTATAATTATTATGTTTTAAAATAAAGATTAGAAAAAGATTTTGCAAAAAAAAGAGAGAGATTTTAAAAAAATATTATAGAGATTTAGCGAATGGGGTGAAAAAAATGGATAAAGGAGCACCGTTAGGCTTTTTGGGGGGACTATTTTTCATAGTGTCTTCTATCGGTCTTGATAAAGTAAGTGGCTTTATAGATATACCTTCTGTACAGGTCGTTATTGGCGGAATGCTATCAGCTATATGTATAGCATATCCACTGAATAGAATCGGTGGAGGAGTATCAGCTATTAAACTGATCTTTAAAGAAAGTACCATTAAACCAGAAGAGTTAATTGCTCAGATAGGTGAACTAGCCCAAGCGGCTAGACGTGAAGGCCTTTTAGTATTAGAGGAAAAAGCTAGAGATATGGAAGATCCATTTATGCAAAAAGGTATCATGTTAATGGTTGACGGAACTGATCCGGAACTAATTAGAGATATATTAGAAACAGAACTTTCATTTATGGAAGATAGACACAAAGAAAAACAAGGATTTTGGGATTATATAGCAGAACTTGGGCCAGCCTGGGGAATGATCGGTACACTAATCGGACTCGTAAACATGCTTGCGGACTTAGCGGATCCATCTTCTCTAGGTCCTTCAATGGCCGTTGCCTTGATTACTACATTCTATGGTTCCGTTATAGCAAACTTTGCGGCCGGTCCCGTAGTTAATAAGTTAAAAGGTAAGACAGCCATAGAAGTTTTAGCCAGACAAATGATGATAGAAGGACTTTTGTCTATCCAGGCTGGCGAGAATCCAAGGGTAATAGAAGAGAAACTTAAATCATTCTTAGCTCCAGCTTTACGTGGCGCTGAAGAAGAAGCAGCGTAATAGAGGGGGAGTGATCTAAGTGGCAAAAGAGAAAAAAGCAGAAGAACCCAAAAAAGGCGCGCCCGCCTGGATGGCCACATTTAGTGACATGATGACTCTGTTATTATGTTTCTTCGTTCTACTATTTAGTATGTCCAGTTTGGACGTTGCAAAGTTTATAGCATTCATTAATGCGTACTCCGGTTCTACAGGAATCATAGATGGTGGCGAGGTATTAATGAGCAACGTTGGTATGCTAGGTGGTGGTGTTGAAAATTCAGTAGAGCAAGAAGAAGTATTAGCTGAAGCCATAGCTGAACAAATAGCTGAGCAGATGGAAGAAATGGAAGATATGAAAGAAAGCTTAGAGGAGTTTTTAAAATCTGAAGGTTTAGAAAATAAAGTTACTATAGAGCAAGATGGAGAAGAAGTTATTTTAACATTTTCCGATTTCATGCTATTCGATTCAGGCCAAGCCATTATTAAGCCTGAAGGCTTAGAAGTTCTTGGTAAAATAGGTGGGGAAATAAAGCAATATCTGGATAACGGATATATTGCTAGAGCAGAAGGACATACTGATAACTTGCCAATCAATTCATTTATTTTTCCTAGCAACTGGGAATTATCAGCCTCACGTGCGATTTCAGTCGCAAAATATTTAATAAATGAGGTTGAGATAAATCCAATGGCTCTATCCGCAGAAGGTTTTGGAGAATATTATCCAATTGCTTCTAATGATACATCTGAGGGCCGAGCACAAAATCGTAGAGTAGAAATTAAAGTAACTAAAGATGCGATAGAATAATATCTATTAAATTAAAATAACTCAAAATGCTAAAAAATAATATCCATTAAAAATTCTATTGCAAAAAATAGAATAAAAAATGAATATGGAAATAAACTAAAACAGTAATACAAAAGAGAAATTAGAAACAGAAAAATTTAGAGAGAGAAAAAAAATTATTATACAAAAATTTAGGGGGATTTATCGATGGATAACAAAGTTATAATTATTATTAGCATTGTCGTTGTCGTTTTATTACTAGCGATCGTTGGTGCTGTGGCTGCTGTACTTCTTTTAGGTGGAGATAAAGCGCCGGTAGTAGTTGATCCGAATCAACGTCCTGAAGTAGTTATTACGGTACCACTTACTACATCGTTAATGGTTAACGTTACAGACGAAGATGGAAAGCCTCATGTAGCAAGAGTGCATCCTGCATTTGAATTGGATGCTAGCAAAGACGCTTATAAAGAACTTAATGAGACAACTTTACCTTTAATGGAAATTAGAATTAGAACCGAAATTCTTAATGTAGTATCAAAATATCCTTATGAGATGTTATTAGAACAAGGTGCGCCAACCAGAGTTGCGATCGATATTAAGGACGCTATTAACACACTACTAGACACAGATATAATTTTCCAAGTTATTTGGCAAGATTTTATTGTTCAATAATTTTTAGCATTCACAAATAAAAATTGCAGTTATTTTCATAACAAATTTACTGCTTATCAATGTTTTATAATATTTTTTCAATTTTATTTATATTTTATTTGTACTACAAAATTAAAATGTGTTATAATATTAGAAAGTAGTATTTATTAAAAAGGAGGTGGTAACTTGAGTGAGCTACTTTCGCAAGAAGAAATAGACGCCCTTTTTGCGGCGCTAGACACTGGTGAACTAGATGTAGAGGAAATGAAAGAGAAAGACAAAGAGCGGATTGTTAAAGAATATAACTTTGCTCGTCCTACCAAATTTTCTCGAGAACATCTTAGAACACTTGAACTTATGGGTGAAAATTATGCAAGGTTAATTAGTCAATATTTATCTGGTATGATGCGAACATTAGTTCCAATTAAAGTAGTAAGTTCTGAAGCAATCACGTTTTCGGATTTTACAAGCTCCTTATCAAACCCGATTGCCCTTGCAATAATTGACCCATACCCCTTGAAAAATAACATGCTGTTAGAACTTTCAACCAATGTTGCTTTCGCCTTCCTAGAGAGACTTCTAGGAGGTAAAGGAACGGAGTTAGAGCATGTTAGAGAATTTACAAGTATAGAGCTGGTAATTTTAATTAGGGTGCTAGAACACTTTGTGGATTACATGCGTGATCCGTGGGAGAACATGATAGAGTTAAAACCACGTATGAGCAGAGTAGAAACAAACTCTCAAATTTTAAACATGATAGCACCAACTGAAATGGTAGCACTTATAACATTTAGTATCCAATTTGGTAGTGTAGACGGTCTTATGAATCTTTGTATTCCTTATTTAACTGTCGAGCCTATTATGGATAAATTGAATACTTCTTACCAATTTCAAAGCTCTGACGATAAAAAGGCCGAACGAGATACAAACGTTGAGTATCTTTTGAAACGTGCAAATATTCCAATGAAAGCAGTAGTGGGGCAAACTCGGATTACTGTAAAAGAATTTTTAGATTTACAAGTAGGAGATATTATACGTTTAGATAAAACAATTGATTCTCTTATAGACGTATATGTAGGAAACGTGGTAAAATTTAAAGCGGTACCTGGCATACACAGAAGCAAATCAGCTGTACAAATCAAGCAAATTTTAGATAAGGAGGATGATTAATGGCTGACGGAATACTTTCCCAAGAAGAAATAAATGCCTTACTTGGTGGCGTAGTAGAAGATCCAGCGGGTGAGGAAATAGGCGGATCATCCGGGATTGCACTTACTCCAGATGAAATTGATGCATTGGGAGAAATCGGTAATATTAACATGGGTACTGCCGCGACCACTTTATTCGCATTATTGAATCATAAAGTAATGATCACGACACCACGGGTAGAACTACTGTCCTCTCAAGAATTGATTGATTCTATAGATCCTGACGTTGTTACAGTATCGGTAGATTACACTGTAGGATTATCTGGAACTAATTTATTAATGTTAAAGGAGTCCGATGTTAGAATAATAGCCGATTTAATGATGGGTGGTGCGGGTGAAGATAATGGTGAAGCACTAAATGAATTACATCTTAGTGCTATATCTGAAGCTATGAACCAAATGATAGGTTCTTCTTCAACATCATTATCGCAAATTTTTGAAAAGAAAATTGATATATCACCGCCACAAGCAGTACAATTTGAATCTGCTCTTGACAAAGTTAAGGAACTTGTTGGTCAAGAAACTGAAGTGGCAAAAATTTCATTTAGAATGCAAATTCTGGATGACATTATAGATAGTGAACTAATGCAAGTTCTACCTATTAATTTTGCAAAGGAATTGGTGGATAATCTTATGAACTCAATGTCTAATATGGGTGAAGACCCTATACCAGAAAATAATCCTCCGACTGCTCCAATGCCTTCAGGTGGTGGCAACACTCCTGATATGAATAATGGACAATATCCTCCTGGAGGAGCTATGAATCAACAAATGCCGTATCCAAATCAACAAATGCCGTATCCAAATCAACAAATGCCGTATCCAAATCAACAAATGCCTTACCCGAATCAACAAATGCCGTATCCAAATCACCCAATGTCGGCTTATCCTAACCAAGTTTATACTCCTGGGAATATTCCGAGTAGCTTAGTCTTTCAGCCTGATATTCAGGTTGCTAATCCGCAATTTCAATCTTTTGAACAAAAGACTTTGCCTCCAGGTGCCGATAATATAGATATACTCCTAGACGTAGCTCTAGAAGTTTCTGTTGAATTAGGCCGTACTCGAAAAAAAATCCGAGAAATCTTAGATTTCACAGAAGGTAGTATTATAGAATTGGATAAACTAGTTGGGGAACCTATTGATATTTTAGTAAATGGTAAATTTATTGCCAGCGGTGAAGTTGTAGTAATTGATGAAAACTTCGGTGTCAGAATTAAAAGTATTATAAGGCCTGAAAACAGAATATAAGGCAAATTCATTGCTAGTAGCAACATTGCATTAATTGATGAAAATTTTATCGGTAGAATTAAAAGTATCATAAAGCCTGAAAAAGGTAAATTCATTGCTAGTAACAAAGTTACAGCAATTGATAAAAACTTTATTTATCGTTAAAATTAAAAGTATTATAAAGCTTGAAAATGTAAGGTAGGTTCATTGCCAGCAGTAAAGTTGCAGTAATGGATAAAAACTTTATTTATCGTTAAAATTAAAAGTATTATAAATCCTGAAAATAGAATATAAATATAAAGGGTTAAAAACAGAAAGGGAGAATAAATTTATGGCACAAACAATTTTAATAGTCGATGACGCAGCATTTATGAGAATGATGATTAAAGATATCTTAAGTAAAAATGGTTATGAGATTGCAGGAGAAGCCGAAAACGGCCAAATAGCTGTAGCAAAATATAAAGAATTGCATCCGGATTTAGTTTTAATGGATATTACAATGCCAGAGATGGATGGAATCCAAGCAGTAAAAGCAATTAAAGCAGGTGACGCTGACGCAAAGGTTATAATGTGTTCAGCGATGGGTCAACAGGCAATGGTAATAGAAGCAATCCAAGCAGGCGCTAAAGACTTTATAGTAAAGCCGTTCCAAGCCGACCGTATATTAGAAGCAGTCAAAAAAGTATTAGGTTAATATGCAATATATTGAAATCATTTTCCTACTAGTTAGTTTTGTAGTACTTCTGTTGGTTGTCTTGTACATTACTAAACATAAGGTTTCGCGTAAAAACTCAAACATGCAACTAATGGAGGTATTACCTCTTAATTTAAATCAATATGTATATATTATAAAAGTAGGAAATGAATTTCATCTCTTTTGTGGGGGCAAGGAAGGAATGGCTTATGGGGGTACGCTTGGTAAAGATAGCCTGAATTTCGAAGAGAATTTAGCATTTAATAAAGTATTTGAAAAATCGAAAATAAAATGGCAAAGGGAGTGTAAGAAAGATGGTTAAACTCGGTTTATTTTTATGCTTCTTACTATTGCCAACCAAGGTAATCCCGTTAGAGGCATTAAACTCAATTACGGATTCAGTGGAGTTTGGAACGAGTCTACAGCTAGTATTTTTTATAACATTTTTAGGACTTATTCCAACTTTATTGTTAGTGAGCACATCATTTACAAGAATAATAATCACACTATATTTTTTAAAAACGGCTATGGGAACACAGCAGATGCCACCAAATCAGGTAGTAATAGGACTAGCTTTATTTTTAACCTTTTTTGTTATGAGTCCTGTAATATCAACGATCAATACTGATGCTATAATCCCATATACGGATGGCCAGATTACTCAAGTAGAATTTTTTGAAAGAGCGGCCGAACCTATAAAAGAATTTATGGTAATGCAAACACGGGATGAGGACATAAAGCTTTTTATGGATTTGTCAAATAAACCTGCGATAGTGGATGAAACGGACATTTTGGGCCAGCTTCCATATCACATAGTTGTACCAGCATTTATAATAAGTGAGATACGAGCAGGATTTGTGATAGGATTTTTGATGTATCTACCATTTATTATAATTGACATGGTTGTAGCGTCAGTACTTATGGCAATGGGTATGATGATGTTGCCTCCTGCTATGATATCGTTACCATTTAAAATATTAATATTTATTATTGTAGACGGTTGGCATTTAATAATTGGAGAATTAGTAGAAACATTTAACTTGTAAAGGAGTCCACATTATGGAAGGGCAGATAATAGATGTAATGAGAGAAACTATAATGCTTTTAATAAAAGTGGCTTCACCTATTCTATTAGTGGCGCTTAGTGTAGGTTTAATAGTAAGTATTTTCCAAACAGTCACATCAATACAAGAGCAAACGCTAGCTTTTATCCCAAAGATACTAGCAGTGTTTGCTGCTATAGTAATTTTTGGGCCATGGATGTTGACAATGCTTAGCCAATTTGTTACGGACATTATATCAAAATTTTCTGAATTTATACTTTAAAGGTGTTGCTTATGGATAATATATTAGATTTATACGCAAATACCGATGTATGGCTTTTAATTTTTGTAAGAATTGTTGCAGTACTATCTTTATTTCCAATAATATTAGAAACGAAAGTTCCAGCAACAGTGGTAGGAATGCTTAGCATAGTACTAACTATGATAGTATTTTTTACTATTCCACAGGGCAACGTTTCATACACAAACACTGTACTTGGATATTCACTTTTAGTAATTAAAGAAATGCTCATAGGACTAGTATTAGGATTTGGTGTTTTAATATATTTTCAAGTTTTAAACTTTACTGGGCAGCTCTGGTCAAACCAAGGGGGCTTATCCATGAGTCAATTCTACGATCCTGCTTTAGGGGCGCAAATACCTGTATTAGGTAGATTCTTAACGTTGGGCTTTTCTACTATTTTTGTTTTATCCGGTGGTTATCATTACTTCATTGCAGCCTTAGTTAAAACATTCGAATATATTCCTCTCGGCAGAGAATTTTTCAACCCATCTATTTCGATAACCATACTCGATGCTGTAGCAATATTTTTTGAATTAGGCTTTAAATTAGCAACACCTATTTTAGGTACCATCTTATTGATAGATGTTGGCCTGGGTATTTTGGCCCGAACTGTGCCACAAATGAATATGTTTGTTATCGGTTTACCTCTTAAATTACTCATATTGATTCTGTTGTTAATCACTATAGTAAATTATGTCCCAACATATGGAAATATCATTATTGATCATATGAAAAATACGTATTTTGATCTATTAAAGGGGCTTATGAATGGACCTTAAACTATATCTTAATTTACAATTCTTTGCTAAAGCAGAACTAGAGCGTAGGATTAATTTAGCCTTCTTTGCTAAAGCAGAACAAGAGGGTAAGATTAATTTAGCTTTCTTTGCTAGAACAGAACAAAAAGGTAGAATGAATTTGCCATTCTGTACTAAAGCAGAACAAGAGGGTAAGATTAATTTAGACTTCTTTGCTAGAACAGAACAAAAAAGTAAAATGAATTTGCCATTCTGTACTAAAGCAGAACAAGAGGGTAAGATTAATTTAGCCTTCTTTGCTAGAACAGAACAAAAAGGTAGAATGAATTTGCCATTCTGTGCTAAAGCAGAACAAGAGGGTAAGATTAATTTAGCCTTCTTTGCTAAAGCAGAACAAGAGCGTAGGATTAATTTAGCCTTCTTTGCTAGAACAGAACAAGAGAGGAAGATTAATTTAGCCTTCTTTGCTAGAGCAGAACAAGAGCGTAGAATTAATTTAGCCTTCTTTGCTAAAGCAGAACAAAAAGGTAGCATGAATTTGCCATTCTGTGCTAAAGCAGAACAAGAGGGGAAGATTAATTTAGCCTTCTTTGCTAGAGCAGAACCAGAGAGTAGAATTAATTTACAATTCTTTGCTAGAGCAGAGCAAGAAGGTAGAACAGAATCCGCAACAAGTAAAAAACGTTCAGATGTTAGAAAAAAAGGACAAGTTGTAAAAAGTACGGAGCTTAATACGGCACTTATATTACTTGCCTTTTTTATAATAATGCGAATTCTTGCTCCTCAATACGTCTCGAAATGTTCCGATGCTTTTAGAACGGTAGTAGTACAAATGCGGATGATGGTCATAGATTTTGAGATTACTCATTTTATGAATATTATCAAGCAAGCTTTATTAAACATAATATACATTAACGGTATATTATTTGTAGTCCTTTTTTTAGTTGCATTTTTAACTAGCTATAAACAAGTGGGATTTATGGTTACTTGGGAGCCATTAAAGCCAAAACTGAGTAAATTTAATCCTGTGAACGGATTTAAAAAAATATTTGGAATTAGAGATTCTTTAGTCGAACTTTTAAAAAATCTTTTTAAAATTCTGATATTAGGTACCGTTTTTTATAATACGATAATTAGTCAAATACCATCCTTTTTAGGTTTTTACGACTTAACTATAACAAACATTGCTATTTATGTAGCTGATATTATCCGACAAATAGGAACTAACGTCGGTATATCATTTCTTATTCTTGCTTTTGGAGATTATAAATGGCAAAAATATAAGTTTGAAGACAGTATTAAGATGACCAAACATGACGTTAAAGAAGAATATAAACAGTCTGAAGGTGATCCGGCTGTTAAGAGTAAGATTAGACAAAAAATGCGTGAAATGTCTGTTAGTCGTATGACAAAGGCAGTGCCAGAGGCCGACGTTATAATTACAAATCCAACCCACTTTGCTGTAGCTATATATTATGATCGAATAAATGGGGTAGCACCAATTGTTGTGGCAAAGGGAACGGATAATATGGCGTTAAAAATAAAAGAAGTAGCAACAATAGCCAATGTCCAAATTGTTGAAAATAAGCCTCTTGCACGTGCACTGTATTATACAGTTGATATTGGTGGGGTTATTCCACAGGAATTATATGAAGCCGTCGCCGAAGTATTAGCCTTTGTTTATCGATTAGAAAATAGGTTATAAAAAATAATTTACGGGTTATAGAAAATAACTTATAGATTATAGAAAATAACTTATGGTTTATAGAAAATAACTTATGGCTTATAGAAAATAGGTTATAGACTATAGAAAATAGCTTATAAATTATAGATAGAAGGAGAGAGAGTAATGATTCGATCTGGAGATGCGATTTTAGGTATTTTCGTCTTAATGATATTAGCGCTTATATTAATACCGTTACCCGAGCAACTTCTAAGCGTTCTGTTAATTATCAATATGTCATTAACGGCCATGATTTTGCTAAGTGCATTATTCTCGAAAGAATCACTAGACCTATCTTTATTTCCAACCATGCTACTAGTAACAACAATATTTAGATTGGGCCTTAATATAGCATCTACGAGACTAATATTGGTAGATGCGTACGCCGGACCCGTAATCGAAGCATTTGGAGTTTATGTCTCAGATGGGAACATAGTGATTGGGGTAATCATTTTTATAATAATATCGATAGTAAACTTTATGGTAATAACAAAAGGATCTGGGCGTGTAGCTGAGGTTGCCGCAAGATTCACATTAGACGCTATGCCAGGTAAGCAAATGGCAATAGATGCGGACCTGAACTCGGGATATATAGACGAGGACATGGCAAAGTTAAGAAGAAAAAAAATTCAAGATGAAGCAAGTTTTTACGGGGCCATGGACGGTGCATCCAAATTCGTACAAAACGATGCAATGGCTGGAATAATAATATCATTCGTAAATATAATAGCTGGATTAATAATCGGGATTGTAGAATTGGATATGGAAATTGTAGAGGCACTTAATACATACACTATCCTAACAATTGGAGACGGTTTAGTAAGTGCGATACCATCCTTATTTATTTCAACAGCTACTGGTTTACTAGTTACAAAAACAGATCAAGAAGGAAATATCAGCAACGCTTTATTTGGCCAATTCGCATATTCTCCGCTTGTGTTGTATTTAGCCGCATTTGCGATTATGGCATTAGGTTTAGGGACACCAATTGGACCGATGTTTACCGTACCTATAGGTATATTATGGATTGTGTTAGGTAGACGACTTAATAATTTGCAACAAGTTAAAGAAGTGGAAAAAGAAATTGAACAAGAAGATATTGAAGCATCTGAAATCCGAAAACCAGAAAATGTTCTTAACCTATTACAAGTGGATCCTATAGAACTTGAATTTGGTTATGGAATTATCCCATTGGCCGACACAGCACAAGGTGGAGACTTATTTGATAGGGTTATAATGATTAGGCGACAAATAGCCTTAGAGCTAGGAACAGTAGTTCCAATTATACGTATAAGGGATAATATACAGTTACCACCAAACGTATACAGCATAAAGATAAAAGGTATAGAAGTAGCTAGAAGTGAAATAATGTTTGATCATTATATGGCGATGGATCCAGGTTATGTAGAAGAAGAAATCGAAGGTATTAAGACTATTGAACCAGCATTCGGACTACCCGCCTTGTGGATAAACGAATCACAAAGAGAGAAAGCCGAAATTCGTGGCTATACCGTTGTAGACGGCCCATCTATTATAGCTACTCACCTAACCGAAGTTATTAGAGCAAACATTGCTGAGTTACTTTCTAGACAAGATACGAAAGCATTGCTTGATAATATAAAAGAGCAACACGAAGCTTTGTTGACAGACTTAACTCCAAAACTTTTAACATTAGGAGATATTCAAAAAGTTTTGTCAAACCTTTTAAGCGAAAATATTTCTATAAGAGATTTACCAACTATTTGCGAAATCCTAGCTGATTATGCTAGCTCTATCCGAGATACCGACGTATTAACCGAATATGTAAGACAAGGATTAGCTCGAGCTATATCTAAAAAGGTTTTTGTGGGCCAAACTAACCAAGTAATTACGCTTGATCCAGCAATAGAGCAAATGATTATGGGTGCTGTGCAACATACAGAACAAGGATCTTATGTAGCGCTTGATCCGGCTGTATTACAAAGGATAATTAATAATCTAAAAAAAGAAGTTAATAAGCTTACTTCTATCGGATTATCACCTATTATTTTAACATCACCTATAGTTAGAATATATTTTAAGCAATTAACTAATCAATATATCCCAGATTTAATTGTAATATCTTATAATGAAATTGCTCCAAATGTTGAAATTCAATCTATAGGAATGGTAGGTGCGTAAATAAATGAGAATTTTAAAAATTACCGGAAAAGATGAACAAAGCGTAAAAGATGAAATAATAAAAGAGTATGGTAACACAGCAATAATTGTAAGTAGTTTTGAGGAAAAAAGAGCAGGAATAATGGGTTTATTTAAAAAAGGCGACTGGAGTATAACCATAGCCTTAGATGAATCGAACCTTATGGAGCCGAATGTTAGTAAGCAACCTTCTAGTCAAATAAATAACGATAATAAATCTGATACGGAGCAAGAGGGTGCGGATTTTATCAAAAAATTAGATAGCCTAAAATCACCGTTTTTTGAACCGAGAATAAAAACTGATAATATTAAATTAAGTTTGTCTAGAAGTAATCATAAAAATGAAGATCAATCTTTTGAAGAATTTGAAGAGAAATTAACAAATAAATTAGCTATTGATATTTCTTCTAATTTAGAAGAAAAAATATCCGAAAAAAATAATAAAGCTCAAGAAGTCCAGTTTGACTTAATTTTAAAACAATCTCTTTTAGAAGAAGGTATAGAAGAATCTATAATTGATGATATTTTGAGTCAAGTTAATGAAAACAGTGTTGACGGAATAAGCCGTGCATTATATAATACTCTCACACGGGTTATGCCAAAATTTAATTACAATATTCCAAAAGTTACTTTTTTTATTGGTTCAACCGGCGTAGGTAAAACTACAACCATCGCAAAGCTTACTGCTAATAAGGTTTTGGAGGAAAATAAAAAAGTTGTTCTCTTAACTGCTGATACTTATCGTATCGCAGCAGTGGCCCAACTTAAAACTTATGCCGAAATATTAGGTGTAGAGATAGAAACTATTTTTGAGCCATCCGATATCCCAAAATATTTACAAAAATGGCGAGATGCTGATTATATTTTTATCGATACTGCCGGTCGTTCCCATAAAGACTTTAATCAACTCGGTGAACTTAAGGAGTTATTGGCGACAGTGGAGGAAAAACAAGTATTTTTAGTTTTAAATATGAACACTCAGTATAAAGATATTCAAAGCATTATCCCAATTTATAAAAATTTGGTTGACCGTTTCGCCCTGATTATTACTAAACTAGATGAAACGGACGGTATTGGAAATTTATTAAATATTGCCACTTGTACAAAGACAGAGATAGCTTACCTTACAACCGGACAAAATGTACCAGAAGATATTGAAAAATTTGAAACTCTAAAATACGTCAGATTATTATTAGGGAGAGTAAAATATGAGTGATCAAGCAGCTACTTTAAGAAATATAGTTAATAATAAATCACCATTTGCAAATAGTAACTTAAAAATTTTTACTGTTACTAGCGGAAAAGGTGGTGTTGGAAAAAGTAATTTTACTGCAAATATTGCCCTGGCTCTTAAAGAGCTTGGGCAGAGAGTACTTATTTTAGATGCCGATTTTGGCTTATCTAATATTGATTTAATACTTGGTGTTAGACCTCGATATAATTTAGCACACCTTCTTGCAGGTAATTTAAATCTACAAGAAGTAATTACCAACACACCATACGGAATTTCTTTCATTTCGGGTGGTAATGGAGTCAAAGAAATGTTATACTTAGATAAGTTCCAAGTGGAAAAAGTTGCAGTCGAACTTAGTTCACTCGCCGACGTAGCGGATGTAGTATTAATAGATACGGGAGCTGGAATAAATGATATAGTAATAAAATTTTGTGAGATAGCCGACGAGGTTTGTTTAATAGTAACGCCGGATCCTTCATCCATAACGGATGCGTATGCACTTTTAAAGACATTTACCAAAGACTTTTTTGTTCAGGCTAAATACAACGTAATTTTAAATGGAGTCGATTCTCCTAGTGAAGGGATGAACGTATTTAACAAAATAGAGACTGTATCAAAATCTTTTTTAAATTTAGATTTAAATTTTAAAGGCTACATTCCTTATGATATAAGCCTTGTCAAGGCTGTTAGAAAAAGTCAACCTATATATTGCGTAAATAGAAATGCTCAGTCTAGCATAGCATATAATAATATAGCAAAAAATTTATTATGCTATCAAGAAACACAAAATGCAAATTGGGACAGAGAGCCGTTGATAAATAAATTACGTAGGATATTAAAAAGTAAAAGGTGATTAAATTGATAGATAAATCAGGGGATAAATTTAAATATATAGTAGTTATAGGAGTGAGTACTGGTGGTCCACAAGCTCTTAGAGAATTATTTAGTACATTACCAAAAGACCTTCCTCTTACCTATGTTGTAGCACAGCATATGCCAGAGGGATATACCGCCAGTATGGCCCAAAGATTAGATGGGATCAGTGCGTTAACTATTAAAGAGCCTTTAGACGGTGCGATACTACGTCAGGGTGAAGTATATATATCTCCTGGTGGACATCAATGCCAAATTACTAACCCCATATTACCGACATTAAAAATTACAACACAAGCATACTATAAAGGATATAGACCGTCCGTAAATTTGTTATTTTCATCACTTGCGAAGCTAAACCTAAATTCAATTGGTATCGTACTTACGGGTATGGGCCGGGACGGACTAGACGGAGTACGAGATTTAAAGCAAACAAATAAAAGTACAATTATTATTCAGGACATCAATAGCTCGGTAGTTTTCGGAATGCCTAAAGCTATATATGAAGCAAAATTGTATGATTACGTTATAGGTATAAAAGAAATGTCAAATTTAATAAAAAAGTTAGTGAGGTAGAAAATTATGGATATGTCACAATATTTACAAATTTTTATAGAAGAATCTAAGGAAAATTTACAAGCATTAAATGAGAATTTACTTTTATTAGAAGCCGCACCAGATGATATAGAAGTGGTTAATGTAATTTTTAGAGTAGCACACACTTTAAAGGGTATGGCCGGTACTATGGGCTTTGCTAAAATGCAACTTTTAACCCATAGTGTGGAAAATGTTTTATCTGAAATTAGAAATGGTAAACTTCATATTACTACTGAAATGGTTGACATTATGTTTCAGTGTTTAGATGCTTTAGAGAACTATGTTGACCAAATAATCAACACATCAACAGAAGGAGATGAAAGTTATTCTAATTTAATTGAACAATTAGAAGCTATACTAAAAGGTGATTTCAAAGGTTCTAATGTAGCTGCTCCGGCACAACAAGTCGCAACTGCGCCCGCAACACAGCAAGCAGTGGGACAAAAGACATCGGGATCAGAAAAAAAGGCAGAAAAAGTAGCCGGCAATTCTCCTAAAATAAAATTTCCAGAGTCTGTTGAAGCAATAAAGAATCATGCATTAGAATCTGGCATAAATGTATTCAAATTGAATATAACGTTAGCGACGACATGTATGTTAAAAGCAGCGAGAGCTTTCATAGTATATTCGGATTTAGGTACTATTGGCGAAATTATTTATGGTGAACCATCTAGCCAAGAAATAGAAGAAGAAAAGTTTGATCAGGAATTTATGGTAGTAGTTACTACGGATGAATCCGCTCCTCGTGTAGAGGCCATAGTTTTGTCTGTAGCTGAAATCGAAAAGGTAGTTCTTGAAGAACTTACTCTAGAGCAGGAAGATGATATCCCAGAACCAGTAGCCACAACTCAAACTCCAGAACCAAGCCCCACTCCAGCTAAAGAACCAGCTCGTCCGCCAAGTAAAAAGACAGAAGCACCTTCTAAGCCACCTACCAAAGAAGAAGCTGCCGCCGCTCACAAGGCCGCTGTCGCTGGTAAAAGTGTCCGTGTTAATATCGACCGCTTAGATACTCTTATGAATCTTGTTAGTGAGCTTATTATCGTTAAAACTCAATTAGAAGGTATTACTGAATCCAGTTCTACTAACTCCGAAACAAATTATAGCGATTCCGTAGAATATCTAGAACGTGTTACTACTAGTCTTCATGATGCTGTCATGAAAGTTAGGATGGTCCCTGTAGAAACCGTATTTAATCGTTTCCCTAGGCTTATTCGAGATATCTCTAGAAAACTTGGTAAAAATATTGAATTAATTATGTCTGGTGAGGAAACTGAACTTGATAGAACTGTTATTGATGAAATCGGTGATCCTTTAATTCACTTACTTAGAAATGCCGCAGACCATGGTCTGGAAACCACTCAAGAACGTTTAGAAGTCGACAAGCCCGAAAAAGGTACTATTAAACTACGTGCTTACCAAGATGGTAATAGCGTTGTGATAGAGGTCGAGGATGATGGTAGAGGAATTAATGTTGAAAAAATTAGATCTAAAGCTGTAGAACGTGGTGAGCCTGCTGACGTAGTCAATGCTATGAGCGAACAAGAGGTCTTAGATCTTTTATTTAAGCCTAGTTTTAGTATGGCAAAGCAAATTACTGATTTATCAGGTCGTGGCGTTGGCCTGGATGTTGTTAAAAGTAAAATTACAGCTCTTGGCGGTAACGTTGAGATTGTTACCGAACTTGGTAAGGGTAGCCGATTTATAGTTAGACTACCGTTAACTTTAGCTATTATCCAGGCCCTTATGGTTAACATTAGTTCTGAGAAATATGCTATTCCTCTAAATAACATACAAAACATAGAAAATATTCATCATGACGAGATTAAGCAAGTTCAAAACCAAGAAGTTATTGTTCTTAGAAACCAAGTTATTCCTGTAGTGAGATTAGATACTATATTAGAACTTCCTTCAACCGACACTCAGGATCTTATCGTTGTAATTGTTAGAAAGGGTGAAAAACAAGTCGGTTTTGTCGTAGACTCTTTAATAGGTCAACAGGAAATCGTTATTAAACCTCTCGGAAAATATTTGAATAACATTCACATGATTGCGGGTGCTACCATTTTGGGTAACGGTGAAGTTGCACTTATTTTAGATATAAATACATTAGTTTAGAAATTGGGGTATTTAGTATTTTGATTGGACCACAAAAAACGTGGTGAAATGGAGGAAGTTTATGAAACAATATGTAGTATTTGAAATGGATAAGCAAAACTTTGGCATAGCTATACAAAGTGTACAAATAATAGAAAGAATGAAGAGCATAATGCGTGTGCCAAAGTCGCCAGTATCGATTCGGGGGGTTATGAATTTACGTGGGGAAATAATATCTGTCATAGATATTAGGCGACTTTTTAACATGACTGAGTTACCAAGTACCGATGCTACACGTATAATTATATTAAAGATGGAAGACGCTATGGTAGGATGCATAGTAGATAAAGTCAAAGAAGTAATTGATATAGAAGATGATCAAGTAGAAGGTACTGCAACCATGCAAGGTAAGGTAGATTCTAGTTATATTATTGGGGTCGGAAAAGTTGGTGGTGGCGACGAAATTGTTACATTACTAAATCATGAAAGATTAGTAGAGGTTTCTTTTGGAATAGGAGAGTAACCTATGATTAGACTCCGTGACGAAATTACAAGCTACACATTAGATGCACTTAAAGAAGTTGCCAACATAGGAGCTGGAAACGCCATTACGGCTCTTAGTCAATTAATAAACAAAAAAATTAACATGAATGTTGTTCAAGTTGAAGTTCAAGACATTTCTGAAATTAGTACAATATATCATGAAGAAGATGTATTTATTGTAGCAAATGTTATCGAAATAGTAGGTGATATTAGAGCAGTATTAATGTTTATCTTAGAAGAAGAAAGTGCTAAAGAGGTAATTTTCCATGTGTTAGGCACTAAAATATCTAGCTTATATGAACTTGGTGAATTAGAACTTTCATTACTAAGTGAAATAGGAAATATTTTGGCCGGAAATTATTTAAACGCTATAGGCACCTTTGTAAACCTTACTATCAACCAATCTACTCCCCAAATTGTCATGGATATGGCTACCGCTATACTCTCTATTCCCCTGATAGAATTTTGTGATGAATACCTAGATACCTTACTAATACGGACTTATTTTGAAAGTGATAGCGATCAGCTACTCTTAACAGGAAATTATTTATTTGTATTAGATAAGGAGACTGAGCGTAAAATAATGAAAGCAGTGAATTCATATTATGAATAATATGTTACAAGTGGGGATAGCAGAACTTAAGGTGGGTAAAGCACCACAAAAAATTACTACGATTGGTCTTGGGTCATGTGTTGGGGTGACTTTATACGATCCTTCTAGTAAAATTGGGGGAATGGTGCATATAATGTTGCCAAATAGCAAAGAAATAAAGAATAACGATAATGCTGCAAAGTTTGCCGATACCGGTGTACCAAAATTATTAGATGAAGTGTTAAAAAAAGGTGCTCATAGAAATAGTCTAGTAGCCAAGATAGCAGGTGGAGCTCAAATGTTTAATTTAGCAACAGGAAATAATGCTTTAAGAATAGGAGATCGCAATATTCTAGCCGTAAAGGAAATATTACACAAACTAAAAATTCCTATTAAAGCAAATGATACGGGCTTAAACTACGGTCGGACCATTATCTTAGATTTAGAAACTGGGGGAGTTTGGGTTAGAACTATTGGAAAAGGTGAAAAGCAAATATAGAAAGAGGTGGTTCAGTGCGTGGCGAACATAGATAAGGTATGGGATAAGTACAAAAAAACAAAATCGAGGGAACTAAAAGAACAGTTAATAGAACACTACGCACCCCTCGTAAAAATTGTTGCTGGCCGTCTTGGTATTTATCTCAATTCATATCTTGAATTAGATGATCTCCTAGGCTTTGGCGTTATAGGGTTAATAGACGCTATTGATAAGTATGATTATGATAAAAAAATAAAATTCGAAACTTACGCTTCTCTTAGAATTCGTGGGGCTATTATTGATGAAATTAGAAAGCTAGACTGGGTCCCACGGTCTATTAGGCAAAAGCAAAAAGAGTATATCCGTGCTTATGAAAGAGTAGAAGCAAAGATTGGTCATAGTCCTACTGATAGCGATCTTAGAAAGGAATTAAATATCAATGAAACTGAATATAATAAATTGGTCCACGATACCAATATTAGTACTTTGGTTTCTATTGATGAAAGTGAGTTATACGAATTTAATGTGGAAGATCCTACAACAAAAAATCCCTATCAAGAGCTAGAGAACAAAGAAGCCTTAGAAATTTTAGAGCGAGAGATACTTGCTTTAACAGAGCGTGAGCAACTACTGATAAAACTATATTATTACGAGGAATTAACTCTAAAGGAAATTAGTCTGGTACTAGAGGTTTCTGAATCTCGAGTATCACAAATTCATTCAAAATTAATGTTAAAGTTAAGAAATAAGCTTAAAAAGTATAATGTTGTTTTCCCGTTATAACAATGCTAAGAGTAGGAAAAAGGCTTAAAAAGCGAAATGTAGTTTTTTGGTTATAATTTATAGCTAAAATAAATATAAGGAGTGATTAAAAAATGATAAGACCAATAGATACGCAAACTATGTATATGAATACACAATTACTTTCTAAGACATCCGAATTTGATAAAATTGCTCCAATGATGGAACAAACCTGGATAGCCGTTGAAGGTGAAAAGGACGATAGAAGAAAGAGAGAGCAGGTAATACGGGCGGAAAATACTAGTCCGACGACAGAGTATTCTAGTAGAGAGGAGCAAAGTAAGAAGAAAGCGGCTCCTCATCCAACACACACCGGACTGCTAGACTGGTCTATCTAATATTGCTTTGCAAAGTCAAAAAGGAGGTCAAATGTTATATCTAGGATGGGGTTTAGTAGGATTAGGTATAATACTTATTGTATTAAGTATTTACAAAATGGTAGAAATAAAGCGTAATAGTATGGATGATTACAATGATTATGTTGTGGATAGCTTTCATCCAAAAGAACGCATAATGAAAAATCTAAATAAGTTTAATTAAACATTATTTAAGTAGTACTCAAATTTAGATTAGTAAAATAAAAAATAATAAAAGAAAAAACGGCGTAAAACATTGTAGCTTATAAATAATCGTTATTTTTATTGGGGGGAAGGATTTATCTATAATAATTTATTTGTACTTGAGGGAAGGATTTATCTATAATAATTGCACTTGGATAAAACAAATTTTCATTTTAAATGAGGAGAATTTCATGATATATACAGGATGGTTTTTAATTATAATAGGTATTGTGCTTGTAATATTGAGCGCATATAAAATTGTAGAAGCAAGAAAAAATGAGTTAGATACTATACCTTCGGCTTATGGAGGTATAACAGAAAAACCTTCGACATTATCCCTGATACCAAAAACAAAAACTAATCTATTTAAGCCAAAAGGGTTCGATTTAGAATCTGATGTAGCACATAAGTCACGTATATTTGAAGAGTTAAAAGGCGAGGATCAAAAGGTATTATACCTTGCTGATCGTGGGTATAGTGTAACTAAAATTGCTAAGGAATTAAATCGTGGTAAGGGTGAAATCGAATTAATTTTATCTTTATATAGAAAGGAATCTTAAAACATGAATAAACTGTGGACCAGCGTATTAGCAATTGGTGTTATTTGTATAGTCTCCGGCAGCATAATAGTATTACAAGTAGATGATCAGAAAATAGTCGAAGAGAATACTCCGAATATCGTTGTGGACAATAGCTCGATTAACACTGATCCAAATTTGCCTATAGTAAAAGAACAAGAAGAAATTATAGACATTGTTGACGAATCTTCTAAGGATAATTCTATAGCGATTATCGATAAAGTTAAAAAAACACCGCAATCTCAAACACCATCTCAGCCTAAAGTAGAAATAGTAGAACAAGAAACTGTTAAAGAACCTACGGCTAAAGAACCAACTAAGCCAGAAACTGTTCCAGAACCAGTTATTGTTGTCTCCGAACTAAAAGATATTACTGTCGTTATTCCTGCTGGATCGGGATCTAATGCTATTGCTAATCTTCTTAAATCTCACGGCGTTATCGAAGATGCAAAGGCTTTCGATGAATATACTGTCCAGTCTGGTAAGTCTAGAGTCTTACAAAAAGGTACTTTCCATTTTACTGAGCATATGACTTATAGCGAAATTTTAAAGATTTTAACTAATTAAATTTTAAATTTGTAGGTTGTCCGTTTCCTTTGGACAGCCTAATTTTTTTAACCTCTCAGTCATTTCGTGACAGATCTCCTAACAGGAGAGCCTAATATGTAAGTGGGCTACCCCATAAATTAGCCCACTGCCTTTCTTGCTAAAGTTATATAACGCCTAAAAATAATGCGGAAACCATGAATATCGTTGCTATTAGTTTCGTAAATCCCTCTATCCTCCCTTCTAATGAATTTTTTTTGTTCTGCGCCCAAAAAGTGTTTTCACTCTCTCCAGTCATTCCGCTTAAACCTGTAGATTTTCCTTCTTGCATCAGAACTATTACGATTATGGCAAATGATGATATAACAAAAATCACTGTCAAAATCGTGCGTAAAGTCTCCATATTACACCCCCTTTCTACGATAATTCATATTAACAAGTTTTTACTCTTTTGGCAAGGCTTTGAATTACATTTTTTTAAAGCCTTCCTCCTTCGAAAGGTGGTAGCGTTACTTCACCTTGCTATTTCGTGGTTTTCCTCCTTAGAGAGGAGGACTATACAGATGGAGTTAATGTAATTTTACGATGTTTACAGCACCCTTTCTTTTTTCTTCTGACATGCTTGCATAATATTTTTGGGTCGTGTTTATGTCTTTATGGCCCAGTAGATCCGCTACTAAATAGATATCACCTGTTTGTTGGTATAAATATGTGCCATAGGTAGATCGTAGTTTGTGTGGTGTGATTTTTTTCATTTTCGTTATTTTAACGCTGTATTTCTTTATTAAAATTTCAACCATTCTTATTGAGATTCGCCTTTTCTGCAGCGATAAAAATAATGGCCCATCCGGATTATCCTTTTGCCTTAATTTGCGCTCTTTATAATAATTTAATAAGGCCTCTTTAACTTCTAATCCAAAATATATAATTGTTTGATTCCCACCTTTTCTGGTTATTGTAACTTCACTTTTTTGAAGATTTACGTCATTTATGTTGATACCAACGCATTCTGAAACCCTAATTCCGGTACCTAGCATTAAGGATACCATTGCTATATCCCTTAATCTCGTTTTATCCTGATAGTGAAGAGCTTTCGGAGTTAGGCCTTGGCCGGTTTCTATTACATTTAAAAGTTTTGGTATCTCGTCAGTATCTAATTTTACAATTACTTTTTTTGTTTGTTTGGGCATATCAATTAAAGTAGCGGGATTAGTATCTATTTTATTGCGCTTGTTGAGATATTTAAACATACTTTTTATAGTAGCTAATTTCCTAGCCTTGCTGATATTTCTATTTTGATATTGAACTTTATTTCCGGCCGAATTTGTAGTTTCATAACTAGTTATATAAATCATAAATTTTTCAATATTTCTAGTTGATAACCTTTGGAGATCGGATAGAGTAATATCCATTATTTTTTTGTTATTTAATATAGTGGAGGTCAAAAAGGTTAAAAATAAACGTAGATCATATAAATAATTAAGTCTAGTAGAAGGTGCAGTGGTGTGTTCTATACCTTTGATAAATTCGTATACGAAATCCGGCATATTGTCTAATAGCTTGTCTATGCTAATAATTTGGCGTATTTCTAGGTCTTCCTTATATGTTGTCATAAATTTCTCCTGTTATTCTATTTCTAAATCTTCTTTATATGTTAGCATAAATTTTTCCTGTTATTCTATAAACATTGGCATTTAGCATGATGGATAGCACAAGTTATAACTATTACTCTATAAACATTTACATTTAACATTATGAATATTCTCAAGTTATATTTATGGATAGGACAAGTTATGACTATTATTCTATGAACATCTACATTTAACATTATGAATACTCTCAAGTTATGTTTATGAATAGGGTAAGTTATGCCTATTATTTTGATTTGTTTAATAATATAATATTGAGGAAAAAAAGTAAAGAAAGAGTAGTATAACAAACCTAATAAAGATTTTAATATATAAGAAAAAGTAAAGGGAGCGTAGTATGACAAACGTAATAAAGACTTTAACAAAAGAAGATTTCTTATTGCAGTATATAGGCTTAGAAAGAGAAGGATTAAGATGTGATGAGAATGGCAATTTAGTAAAAAGTAAGCATCCGGAATCGTTTGGGTGCAAATTAACTAATCCATATATAACGACGGATTTTTCGGAGAGTCAGTTAGAATTAATAACGCCTGTTTTAACGAGTGCGGAGGGAGCATATGACTTTTTAGAAAATCTATACAATATAGCTGCATTAGAGATCGGAAATGAATATATATGGCCACAATCGATGCCATGTACCTTAGAAGACGACATACCGATAGCTAAGTTTTGTGATGATGAGAAAGGCCAGGCGGCCTATTGCTACAGACAAAGCTTATTGAAGAAGTATGGCGGAAAGAGGCAGGTAATATCTGGTATTCATTACAATTTTTCTTTTAATGAAAAGCTGATAAGGACGTTATATCAGACGTCACAAAACAAGTCATATAAATTTTTTAGAAATAAGTGCTATTTAAAAGTAGCACGAAATTATTTAAGATATCGATGGTTGATTATCTATTTATTGGGTGGTAGTAGCATAGTTCATAAGTCATATGATCCGGACTGTTTGAATGAGCTGGAGAATGAATATATGGATAGCAAGAGTAGTAGAGGTGCATTATCTTATAGAAACAGCGAGTGCGGATATGTGAATAAGAATGATTTATATCCGGACTATACAAATATAAAATCCTATGTATCAAGTATAGAAGAATTTATAAAAAGTGGGCAATTGGAATCTGTAAAAGAGCTATACACACAAGTTAGGATAAAGGCCCATAACAATGATGATATGCTACGCTCTTTAAGAAAGGATGGAGTAAACTATTTAGAATTTAGAAGCATTGATATCAATCCATTTGATAAGGTTGGAATTAAGAAAATAGATTTGAAATTTTTGAGCCTATTTAACCTATTTCTGCTACTAAAGAAGGAAGTGGATTATCCGGATTTTCAAAAAGAATCTAGCATCAATCAATTTAGAGTAGCGAAGTATGGATTTCTTAATCCGGAGCTTTCAAAAAATGGACAGGACATCAAGATGGACAAATGGGCAAACCAAGTTTTAGGAGAAATAATATTATTAAATAATTTATTCCACTTAGGACAAAATCATGCAATAGAATATCAGAAACAAAAGGTAGAGGACCACAAAAACACGTATGCTCATAGAATTTTCAGCAAAGTTAAGGAGGAAGGTTTTATTAAAGCTCATATGGATTTAGCCAAAGTTTATAAGGCCGATGCTTATAAGGATAGATATACATTAAAAGGTTATGAGAATCTAGAATTGTCTACTGTGGCCTTAGTTAAAGAAAGTATTAAGCGTGGAGTGAAGGTTGAGATACTTGATCCGATTGAAAACTTTATTCGATTGGAGCAAAATAATCATGTGGAATATGTTAAGCAAGCTACTAAGACATCTAAAGATTCTTATATTTCTATGTTGATCATGGAAAATAAATTGATCACCAAGCATGTGTTAAGAGAACATGATATAAATACTCCGGTTGGTGAAGAAGTCCTTCCTTTTACGGATCGAAATAGTCTATTTAAACGTTATAAGAATAAAGCAATAGTAGTTAAGCCTAAATCTACCAATTTTGGATTGGGGATCAGTATATTTAAGGAGCCAACATTTTTGTTTACGTTCCAAGAAGCGCTAGATATAGCATTTCAGTATGATAAAACAGTGTTAGTAGAAGAGTTTATTCCAGGGCAAGAATATAGATTTGTTGTTATTGGAGACAAGGTTGTTGGTATTTTAAAGCGAGTTCCTGCTAATGTAACTGGGGACGGATCTTCTTCTATCACAGAATTAGTGGCTAAAAAGAATGAAGATCCATTAAGAGGGACGGGACATCAAAAGCCGTTAGAAACAATTATTCTAGATGAGCCATGTCGGTTATTTTTAGAACAACAAGGTCTTAATTTTGATTCGATACCAGCAAAAGAGGAGACTATATATTTACGAGAGAACTCCAATATAAGTACGGGCGGAGATAGTATAGATTTTACGGACGATGTAGCAGATTATTTTAAAGAAATAGCGATATCCGCCGCTAAGTGTGTTGGAGCTAACATTTGTGGTGTGGATATGATAATAGAAGATATTTCTGGGGAAAATCCAAAGTATTCTATCATAGAATTAAATTTTAATCCGGCTATCCATATTCACCATTATCCGTATAAGGGAAAGAGTAGAAATATCTCTGGTGCTGTTTTAGATCTATTAGGGTATCCGACACAAAGTTAATTAGCAACCATTTTGAAGGAACACTTGAAGGAACACTTAAAGGAGTGCTTAAAGTCAGGCCTAAAGTAACGCTAGAAGGCTAATTGCAAATGTTGTTATATTATGGAAATAAATACAATATAATCCAAAAAAATATAAAAAAAAGTCACAAAAATGCTAAAGTAATGAACAATCCATCCGATATATATCTGTAGAAGGCTAAGATATATACTGACTGACTATAGAAATATAAAAAGCTAAAGTATAGGCTTATAGAAAAAATATAAAAGGCATTAATGATAATAAATATTATTTCACTTGAGTTTAATGGGGGGACATCAAATGAGGATTAATACTAACTTAATGGCGCTAAATTCACAGCGAAATTTATCAGTTAATCAGGGTGAGCAAAGCGGAATAATGGAAAAGCTTTCATCTGGGTTACGAATAAACAGAGCGGGCGATGATGCAGCCGGATTAGCGATATCAGAAAAGATGAGAAATCAAATAAAAGGATTAAATCAAGCCGCTCGAAATGCACAGGATGGTATTTCATTAATACAAACAGCTGAGGGTGCTTTAGCAGAAGACCATGAAATGTTAAAAAGACTGAGAGAGATGGCTATTCAGTCTATAAACGATACGTATACTGATGAAGACCGAAAAAAATTGAATTTGGAAGCACAGCAGTTAATTACTGAAGTGGATGAATTGGCGATAAAAGCCGAGTTTAATGAAAGAAAGCTTCTAACTGGTGATCCGACTGGAAAAGGTTTGGCCGTTGTAGCAGCTAAGCGTGGAGAATTAGCTGATGCATTAGAAAAGTATTATACAAAAATAGGTGAATATGAAGCTAAATTAGGTGAAGCATTTAAAGAGGAAAATTCTTCTGCAATGATCATGGCTTTACAATCTGTTCTTGACTTGGAAAATAAAATTGACGCTTTAGAAATTAAAGCTACTGGTGAGACACCGGAAAAAGGTCAAGCAGTATTAGTATCGGTTAGTAATCTCAGAATAAATTTAGCGAAAAAAAATGCAGAAATAGCAGGATACGAGGCAGCTGGTGCTATACATAGAGAAGCAGCTGCCTCACTCAAAGCAGAGGCTATTAATATAGAAGCTGTCAGTGTAACTGGGGCGGCCAAAGCACTTCAGGCTACAATGAATGAGCAGGTTGGGCCAAATGAGTTTACATTGCAGGTTGGAGCTAATAATAACCAAGATATAGTCTTAAGTATTAAAGCGATGAATGCTACTGCTTTAGGTTTATCTGCAACAAAAATAGATTCACCTGAGAGTTCCAAGATTGCCCTTAGTTCGATCGACGCCGCTGTGGAAATTGTATCTCGTCAGCGTGCTGAGCTTGGGGCAGTTCAAAATAGACTTGAACATACTGTTAAAAACTTAAATAATACCGCCGAAAATCTACAATCTGCTGAGTCTCAGATTCGTGATGCTGATATGGCCCAAGAAATGGTTAACTTCACTAGAACTAACATACTTGCACAAGCTTCTCAGGCTATGCTTGCACAGGCAAATCAAATCCCAGAGCAAGTCCTTCAATTATTAAATTAATTTTTCCTTTAATGCTGCGACTGCAGTCTTGTGCTTTTTAATATATATATTTGAATAATTAAGACTGTAGTTTTTTTATAACCCAATATATAGAAATAAGCATATTGAAATGCTAACAATTAATATATCGAGAAATTAACATTTTAAAATATTCATAAATCAATATATCAAATAACAGTATAGTGAAATGCTAACAAATTAATATATCGAAATAAGCATATTGAAATGCTAAAAAAGAAATATATCGAAAGCAGCATATTGAAATATTCAAAAATCAATGTATCAAAATCAGTGTGAAATACTAAAAAACTAATGTATCAAAATCAGTTTGAAATACTAAAAAACTAATGTATCAAAATCAATTTGAAATACTAAAAAACTAATGTATTGAAATCAGTTTGCAATACTAAAAAACTAATGTATCGAAATCAGCTTGAAATACTAAAAAATTAATGTATCGAAATCAGTTTGAAACACTAAAAAACTAATGTATCGAAATCAGTCTGAAAGATTAAAAAACTAATGTATCGAAATCAGTTTGAAATACTAAAAAACTAATTTATCGAAATCAGTTTGAAATACTAAAAAACTAATGTATCGAAATCAGTTTGAAATACTAAAAAACTAATGTATCGAAATCAGCATATTGAAATGCTAGCCCATAATATCGAAATAAGTATATTGAAATACTAAAAAACTAATGTATCAAAATCAGTTTGAAATACTAAAAAACTAATGTATCGAAATCAGCTTGAAATACTAAAAAACTAATGTATCAAAATCAGTTTGAAATACTAAAAAACTAATGTATCGAAATCAGCTTGAAATACTAAAAAACTAATGTATCGAAATCAGTTTGAAACACTAAAAAACTAATGTATCGAAATCAGTTTGAAATACTAAAAAATCAATGTATCGAAATAAGCATACTGAAATGCTGGCCAATATATCGAAATAAGCATATTGAAATGCTAGCCCATAATATCGAAATAACCAGAAATACTAACATAGAACAAAAAAATAGTACGATCAAACATAACATATAAAATTACATATAAATAGTTTACGGAGGTATATACATGAAAATCAATAATAACTTAATAGCTATGAATGCACAAAGAAATCTTGGTATAAATCAAGGTGAGCAAGGTGGGATAATGGAGAAACTTTCTTCAGGTCTAAGAATAAACAGAGCGGGTGACGATGCAGCCGGATTAGCGATATCAGAAAAGATGAGAAATCAAATAAAAGGATTACAACAAGCTAGTAGAAATGCAGAGGATGGTATATCATTGATTCAAACAGCCGAGGGAGCGTTAGCAGAATCGCATGAGATGTTAAAAAGAATGAGAGAAATGGCGATTCAAGCTATGAACGATACATATACAGAAGAGGATCGTAAAAAGTTAGACTTAGAAGCACAACAGTTAATTACAGAATTAGATGAATTAGCAATAAAGGCTGAGTTTAATGAACAAAAACTTTTAACTGGTGATGAAACAGGTAGCGGATTAAAATCTGTCGCTGATGGAACTTTAAGTTTGGCTAGGCAGTTAGGTAGTTACTATTCAAAAATTGGTAGTTACGAAACTGTATTAGGTAGTGCATATGGAATAGAAGCATCGCTTCCATTAGCACAAAAAAAAGATCAACTACTAGAATTAGAGCAAAAAATAGCTGCGTTAGAAGTAAAAGCTACAGGTGAAACTCCGGTTAACGGGCAAGCCGTATTAGTAAGCGTAAGTGAGTTAAGAGTAAGTGTAGCTGTACTGCAAGCGTCTATAGCGTCATACGAAGCTATGGCTGCTGAACAAAAAGAGTTTGCTGCTAGATTAAAAAAGGAATCTATAGAAATAGAAGAAACTCGAGTAACAGACGCTAGTAAGTATTTACAAGCAACGATGAACGAAAAAGTAGGACCAAATGAATTTACGTTCCAAGTTGGAGCTAACAAGGGGCAAACGGTTGAGCTAAGTATAAAATGTATGAATGCTACAGCTTTAGGATTATCTACTACAAAAATAGATTCGCCAGAAAGTGCAGGAATAGCGTTGTCATCAATTGATGCGGCGATAGAAATCGTATCACGCCAAAGAGCAGAACTTGGAGCCGTTCAAAACAGGTTAGAACATACGGTTAAAAACTTAAATAATACAGCCGAGAATCTACAATCAGCTGAGTCACAAATAAGGGATGCTGATATGGCCCAAGAGATGGTGAACTTCACTAGATACAATATTCTAGGACAAGCATCTCAGGCTATGCTTGCTCAGGCTAATCAAATTCCATCGCAAATTTTACAGTTATTGCAATAATTTTATGGCTCTCCTTCTAGGAGAGTTGTCAGCGAAACTGACTGAGAGGTTCTCATGGAGCAGTCGTCCAGTACAATTGAGTTAATTCCGTATCACTGAATTTTTAACACTTTACACTTTTCTTCCGCACAGCCGCTTTTTAATATGTTGCTTGCGGATTTTTTTTATACTCGCAACAAAGTTAATGGAGGAATTTTATAACCAATTTTTTAACACTTTACCAGACAAGCCGTAAAGCCCCTAGCTTTAGCTATGGGGATATAAGGCTATTAAATTTTTTTTCAAAGGATGTTTATATCTTTTATTTTTTGGATATACTTTAAATACAACTGAATATAAAC
>MDSO01000013.1_pt1 | contig 40910 bp, 15 predicted proteins | sample 1005691 | NCBI WGS metagenome assembly MDSO01 (sample SAMN05526595, study PRJNA338239) | gut metagenome | isolation source: stomach gut content | host: Acanthurus sohal | place: Saudi Arabia: Red Sea | collected 2011-04 | reverse complement strand
TATCACCCAGCCTCTAAGTTTCTGCTTGTAAGTCCATCCCTCCTACATCGCTTTAACTGCAATACAGGCGTTACCCCAGAGGTTAGAGACAGAGTTAAATTGAAATTGTTATCTTGAGTAAAATTAGTTTTTTTCACTGTGTTTCGATATTGTTTGGAACACTTGACAACCCCCAGTGTAAAACAAAAAAATAAACAAAATATAAAACAAAGATTCAAATTCTGACAAAGCATTGGTTTTACAAAAGCTATATATTTACATGGTGTCATCTCATTTGGGTGTTCCAGCATGGAGATAAGAAAATAGTGACAAATTTCAGATCAAGCAAAGACTGTTTTTAAGCTTTTCCTGATAGCAACCAATAATAAATTACTCTATCATCTATAGCTACATCATGAAGGCAAGCTGCAGTCACCAACTGATATATCAGCAAAAGTACAAACACTCTACACTCCAAACAATTCAGCTAAACTGCAGTTCCTGCCATGTATGAGGATGAGGATGTAAGAATAAAGATTATCTAAGGTCCTCTAGAGGGCTGACACACAGCCAAACAGATGGACCTCTCAAGCTACGCTAATTATCGGTGCTACATTTTCTTCCGTTATTTCTAAGATAAAACTAAATTTACCTTTTAGCGATTCATTACTTGGAGCCGTGGAATCGGCGATAGAATATTCTATCTTGTATTGGCCAGGTAAGTTTATAATTTCTGCTAATGTTTTATCCACCGGTGAATTATCTGTAGCATTCGTAATTTTTTCGACGATATTTGTACTTTCAATATTTACTCCGTTATCAGTTACTGTTTTAACGACTGTGGGAAGTACTGAGCCAGATTGTAATTGTATGCGTTGATCCTGATTTAAAAGACTACCATTTAAAGTCACGCTAATTACAGGTTTAGTATTTTCAACAATATTCAAAGTCAGTTCAACAAAGACACTTTCGGCGCCTTTTTGAGCGAATCGCAAAGAATGGGATCCAACCGGTAAGCTAGATAGACCATCCAGATTTTCTACCGTATTACCATTTAAGGTTGTGATTATTTCAGCTACTGTATCAGAACTTTCCGCAGTAAATGATGGAAAGGTTTGACCATGGATAAATGACAAAGTCTGATTTTCCGTATAATTATTCGTTCCTTCTGTAACCGTAATTATCGGTTTATTAGCTGTGGCCTCTACTGTCACGGTCTCATAATAAAGATCAAATTTGGTCGCATCCAGAAAAGTTGGATCAGAACTAGCCGTATATATAATAGAATATATTCCTTCTGCATTGGTTATCTCGGCTATATTATCTAAGGATGCATCGAGACTTATAACTTCAAAATCATCTCTGTTAATAATATTTTTGGTGTGTTTCAGTATAACATTTCTTAAAGTTGAACCTTCGGTATAAATAATTTCTGGCTTATATGGCGTACCTACATATGCTGTGGAAGTTCCTTTTACTACCTTATTACCATCGAATATAATTGATTTTCCACCCACAGTTAACGATACTGTAGAAGTTTCTAATTCGGATTTTGTAGGCATAGTAAGATTTACAATCATCAACTCTGTCGTATAACTTTCGCTATCTGTTATAGAATAGTTAAATTGATATGCTCCATATTGTGAAGTTTTAAAGGCTTTGTATTCTTCTACGGTCGTAGCTTGTGTGGATCCAAGCGGATCAATTATACTTAGGACCACGTTATTAGTAATGTCTCCATCTATAATATCGGTGGCTACATAAGGATAACTTCCAAAATTTGGTCGTTGCGGATTTATACTTGAAGCATTTAAATTAAACACGGTCAAAGTTGGTTCGGCCCTATTTACAGCGCCCACAACGATATTTGTTAATGCATTGCTCACATTGGTAGCTTCATTTTTCGCAGTAAAAGTTTGAGTTAAAACATTTGCTTTTCCGCTATTAAACTTTGTTTCAGTAGAAATTTTCAGTTTACTAGTTAATCCTTCTATTATAATGTTACCTTCTGCTGAATCTTCTAAAAGTAATTTTAATTCATCCTCCGTTGGAAAAGTTAGAGTATCGTTCATCAAGCTTCTTGTAGTTGACAGAGTTGTCTGGTTATTTGCAAAAGTCGGCCCAGGTACTGTATCTGACTCTGTAACATAAACGTTGATAACGAATTTTGATATTTCAGAAGGAGTGGTGGAATCTTTTACGTTGTATCTGATTTGGTATTCACCGACATTGTCTGTAATATTATCCGGTGTTACCTCATCTGTAATGCTAGAATCGGCATAAGAATACGATAAGGTGATATTTTCGGCGGTTGCTGGCTGTCCGTTATCGGTTGCGGAAAACTTGAGGGTTGGTAGTGTATCGCCAACCCTTAAGTTTAGTGTGTATCCAGAATTGATCTTTTCTCCGTTTGCTGTAGCTGTTATAATCGGCAAAATATTTTCTTCTACTTCTATATTAATAGAAATAAATATATCCGGATTAGATTTTAAAGCAAATTTTAAGATATAGTGTCCTACGGCCAAATTTTCTAAATCAGTATTTAGTTCGTTGTCAAGAGTTCTGATAATATCCGAACTATCGCTAGCCGTTCCTGTTAACGTTGGTATGGATGCGCCGTTTATCCATGATATAGAAGAGCCATTTGTGTAGGATTTACCGTCGCCATCTATGACTTCGATCGTAATCATGTCCGGTTCTGTGACAGAAACATTGATTACGAACTTAGAATTTTGACTTGAATCCGTAGAGTCAATTACAGTATATTCTATCTTATACTCGCCGGCTTGGCTGGTGATAGAATCTAAAGATAGCTCGGTAGATGAACTGTCTTTAGAAATTGTGCATTTAATATCCTTGTAGGCAACGTCCAAGCCATTGTCGGTAGCGGATACAAGGAAGAAAGGTAGTGCCTCGCCTACTTTACGATTATAGGTATGCTCCGTTTCTATTTGTGTACCATCAGCCAATACAGAAAATTCTGGTAAAGTATTGGCTACAACATTAATTGTGATTTCTACAAATATACTATTGTCATTTACTGAAGCAAATTTTAATTTATGAGTTCCAATAGCCAAATTTCCTAGAACAGAATTTGATTCACCATTTAAAGTTCGAACAACATTCGATCCGTCACTTACTTGGCCCGAAAACTCTTCGATAGTAGTACCTGCTATAATAGTTATTTCAGCGTTTTCTGTATAAATATTGCTTCCTTGTGTTACTGTTACATAAGGCGCTTCGGTCGTATTTTCAATAATTATAGTAATGATTAATTCGACTGACTGAGTACCGGACGCATTCCAAGCAGTATAAATTAATTTATAAGTACCGGTTTTGTCTAGAACTTTGGTATCTTTTGGCAAAGTGGATCCATCTGCCAACTCTATTCTAGGCGTAATTTCTTGGCCATCATCTGTTGAGATATTGGAAATAGTATGCTCTTGATTAGTTAAAAAGTATACTAATTGACCATCATACACAAACTCTGGCAACGAATTATCGATTACAGAAATAGTAGCAGTTAATGAATGTTCTAATTTTGTAAGTGGATCTATGGCAGACCAAATAACTTCGTAAGTGGCCGGAGTATCTAAAATAGCAGTAATGTCAGAAATTAGTTCAGGAGTAATAATGTTACCGAATACATCTTTGATTTTATAAATTTCCTGAGTCACTTCTATCTCTCTATCGCCAGATTTAGCCGAAGCGTCTAAAGCTGTAACGTAAGTGTCAGAGGCTACACCATAAACTGGGAAAAGTTCAAAATCGCCACGATATAAAGCGCCACCATGAGAAACTGAAATTCTCGGAGCTTCATTTGGATAAACGTCTACAGCTAATTGCAGAGTTGAGATATAATCGTCTGCGTCAACAGTTTTGATAGCCCTATAAGTTAAAATATATCTACCTGGTTCGCTAAAAGTATAAGGTTCGGACACATTTACATACGGACTATTATTTATTGAGTAAGTTACCTCTGCGTCACCAGCCGTGACAATTGGTACCGAATAAGATTTACCTACTATGGCCGGTTTTACTTCGCCCGTAAAGTCGTCGAAAACTGGCTTTTCTGGTTTCAAAACTGTCATTGTTGTGATAACTGGAACAGCATGTTTGTCGCCGTCCACTGCAGTATACAATAAAGTATATATTCCTGGGCTACTCGAATCAATTGCACCATTCACGCTTGCTGCACGTGCTTGAGAATATACTATACCGGTCTCCTTAATTGTTAAAGTATAATCTATGGGTGTTATTCCATCTGAACCTAAAGCTGTAACGTTTGGCATTTTAGCATCGATTTCGGCCTGAGAGGCACCATAATTAATAAATATTGGTTCCATATTATCAAGAGTTAAAGTTGGCATTCCAGAGCTTGTGTTTTCTTTTACTTCGACCATCATAGTCACCGGCTCGCTATCCTGCCAATTAGGTGCAGAAGCTGTAAAGTGAATCAAATAAGTTCCTGCGGTAGTAAAATTATAAGTTGAATTATATGTTAAAGTACCCGTTTGTATTTCTGTCGAAGCGTTTGTTATACTATAAGTTATACTAAGATCAATCACTTCTTGTTTAGTTGTAACGTTAGGTAGGTTAAAATTACCTGTTTTTATTTCATAATATTTAGTAGATAATGGTCTAATTTCTAATTGCTCTTGTTCGTAAATTACAAAATAGGTTGGAGTTTTAACAGTTTGGTTTAAGTAAGCCACATTGTATTGGATAGAATAAATACCAGCGCCATTCGTTGCTAAATAAGATTTGAAAGCCTCGATATCGCCAGTAGCTAAATTTGGTAAAGGATCTTTGCCAGATACCATTTTGTAATTAGCCGTTATTGTTAAATCCGATGAGGTTAAAAGCTGATCGCCATATTTAGCCGATATTTCCGGTGGAATGTAGTCCGAAGAAGTACTTATAGTTTGGTTGCCAGCGTTATTTTGTTCTATTTCTAATTCAGCGGTTTCGACTTCACCTGTTACAAAGATTGTAGCTAAAAGTTTGTCTTCACCTAAAGTATACGTTATTCTGTATTTACCGCTTGCGTTCGCTATATGTTCTATAGTACCAGACCAGCTCGAATCCGGAGTGTTAGTTGATTGATCTATTTTTTCCACTATACTTACTATGTCAGCTGGATCCGATTCTGCGGTTCCTGTACCTTCTTTGATTTGTGGCACTAATTTAGACTGGCCGTTGCCCCATAAAGTCGAGCTGCCTGGGTCTATCAATAAGACAAAACTTCCGTTATATACTATATCTCCATGTTTTATACTGATCTGTGCGTCTGAGTTAGATATAGTAATATAAAATACAAATTCATCAACCTCTATGTTAGCTTCCATAAGTCTAGACGCTGATGTTGGCGGTACTTCATATTTTATTTCATACTCTCCAGGTGTCGATTTCATAGTTTCGAAATCTATCTTTTCCATTGTATTTTTCTTAAAAATGGTTCGAGGTGCTTCCACTTCACCAACTTTTAGTACTGGTAGATTGATAGTATCTCCAAGTTTAGCTTGCACTGTTTGCCCTAATAAAGAAGCTATTATTGAACTCGCAATCAAATCTGATACGCCGTCTCCATTTATGTCGAATCCATTTTCTACTACTCCAGGTATGTTTTCGCTAAGGTCAATATTAAAAGTGGGCTTTACGATTACGGTTAATATTGTGCTATTCATAGCGGTTTCGCCAGTTGGCGGTATCGTCGTATACGTTATAACATGTTTGCCGATTTCGTTTGTTAAATTGCTTAACTCACTTGCTTCATTACTAACATTTACTGGGGTCCCGCCATTTATACTTAACGTTACGGTATAATCTGTGCCAAATATAGCCGGAACTCTCTCAGATGCTTCATGTTTTAATTGAGTTACAATAGGAACGGACCATGTACTATTTTGTGCGTATGTTGATTCGAGGTTACCAGTATCCGGATTTAGTAATACTTCATCTTCGATATATAATTGAGGTGGTATATAGGATTTTGTGTCGATTTTGAAAGTAAATTTTGCTTCATCGTTACTGGTTAGAGTAATAGTGTATATATCGGGGGTTCCTTGAAAAATGCTATTTACATGTGACCAATCAGTTATAGATACTTCAGTCAAATCTGAATTGGAAGAATAAATAGCAGTATAATCGATCCCAAGTTCGGCTATTTGATCATCAAGATTTACAGCGATATCGAATGGGTCGTCTGGACCTAATTCTATAGTTTCGTTTTCGGATACAGTGTTATTATTAATAGTTACAGACAGATTGGCTAGCTCTTGTTTTATGTTTAAAATAATACCTGGTGTATAAACATCTAATGGATTATTGAAACTTAAATCTGGAAATTCACCTATGGAAAGACCATCACTTTTATTTTCTCGTGCTGTAAATAAAATTACTATTTTAGCGATAATATCTGTTGGTATTAGATCAAAATTATTTACAAGTGCTATGCCGTCATCGTTGTTTCCCGTAGCATAAGCGTCTGGAATTTCGCTCCAAGTTAGTCCTTCATCTGTGCTACCGTAAACTTTTCTAGAAATGATAAAATTAGAATCTTCTATTACACCTATTTTATCAAGTGTAAGTATTGAATTTTGTTCTATAGTAAATGATTTTTTATCTCCATATGCTGATAGTTCAGCACCATCAAATGTTATTATCGGAGGAGCCGCATCAGGTACTAAATAAATTGAAAAAAGAGAGTCATAATTTGCTGTATCTTTGCATTTTACACTAAGATTATTTTCTTTATCTGTAAATAAAACATTGAACGTTATAGAGGAGTCATCCCAAGATAACTCAGTAATCGATCCGGTGAAATTATCCGGATTGTTAGAAACAGTAGTAGCGATATATTCTTTTAATTTTCCGCTCAAAGCTGTTTTAATAGCTGTTTCTTGTTGCGCAAGTGTTTTATTGCTTAGTAATTTTTCGAGTGTGAATGTCCAATTAAATATTTCCGTATCCAGATTAGTAGTCAGTGTAGTTAATTCGGGACTATCTATAACGTTGAATTTAAATGTTTGAGTAATTGGTCCTTCTAAAATATTTTCAGTACCAGATTCTAGTTTTTTTGCAGTAAACGTTATTACATAGTTACCTATTTCATTCAAAGGTAGTGTCGTTAAAAGATTTGGATTGTTTATGTCTGTGTCGTCTTCATATGATACCCCATTTTTAGTTATAGATCTTCTTAAAATATCCGTAGATGTATCCAATCCAAATCCTTGTGAAAGTATAAAATCTGCCTCTAAAGCTACATCCGAACCCCATACTGGAATTGTCCATCCCACGGTATCATCTACGTTCATTTTATAAACAGATTCTAATGGAATGGTATTCACAAAAATAAATTCTAAGCCCTGTTCTGTATCATAAGAATCTATAACGTTTACAATAAAATCTTTTGTAATTTTATTTCCACTTGAATCTACTGCTTCATAACATAGCTCGTATTTTCCTAACTCAAAAAAACCACCCGTTATTGCAGTTTGTTCAATATTTAAATACTCGCCTTCTATTCCATTAAGTGTTATTGATACTAATTTAGCTATAATTTCTTGTTGATCTTCAGTATCATATGCTGTTATTATTGGCAATGGTAAATCATTTGTTCTATACTGTGGAATATTTGTATACCATTTTTCTGTTGACCATGTTGGCAGATTATCTGTACCTACTAATTTAGCCGTGATGGTTTTAGTAATTTTCATAGCACCCGGTGCTCTGGTGGCCGAATTATTCACATCAGGTTCTAAAACTTTTATTTTAAAAGTTAGCGTATTGTTTTCGAACTTTGGATCTATTACTTCATAATTGACTGTAAAATCAGTTATAGGATCAGGATATTGTTCGATATATTTTGTTTTTATCTCATCATCTAGAGCGCTAGCTATCCTACTTACTTCAGTTGCTAAATTGTCTGTAACTAATTGGCCTGCGGATATTACGTCAGAGGATTGTATAACCCAAAGTGAATTTTCTAACATATCTACTATATCTAATATGGCCGTAGATTCGATAGCTATTACATCTAATATATATTCGTAGGTATCAATTCCATCATTACTTAATGAATAAACTATTCTATATTTTGTATTGTTAATTTCGGAATTGCAGTATATTGTATTGTTCACAAGATAAGTATCTTCGCTCATGTAACCATAAGGATCAGGAATCATTGTATTATTGTCATAGTCAGCTATTAAATTTTGAGAATAAACTGTCATAGTTACAGGCTGGCCATTTACAGTAGCTTCGGGAATAATAAAACCGGGCGAATATTGATTTATGTATATTATTTTATGAGCCGTAACGCTCTCGGGTACCTCACCCTCGGCCCGTTCACGCAAAGTACCGATCGAAGTAATTGCGTCGAAATAATCTGTAGCGGGAATAGAGAAGATTGGACCGGATAAGGGTATAGTAGAATCAAAATCTTGATTTTCGAGAGTGGAGAAAGAATCATCAACTAAGTCGGAATCGTCTAAAAATTCTTCTTCGAACTCGAAGGAATCTGGTTCAAAAGGTAACTCATCGAATTCAGGTTCTAAGAAGTCATCAGAGAAGTCGCCGGAAAAATCTGGTTCATCGACGAAAGAGGGCTCTGAAGAAAAATCTGCTTCAAAGTTATTATCCAAATCCAAGCTATCCAAAAAAGATTGAGCTGAGTGAGACGATGTGGTTACATATAAAGTCATCGTACTAGCCATTAATAATGCTAATTTTTTTCCTAATTTGTTCATATTTATACACTCCTTTTTAGTCTTAAACGTATTAAATTTACAAATTAAATACAAATTAATATAAATAATTTTTGTAAAATATAAAGATGTGACATATGATATAAAAATTTTGAATTATAATTAAATGAATTAATTATATAAAATATATATGTTCATTGTTAAATTTTTATACACAATATATTAAGCGATATTATTGAACAGGCTATATTATGAAGCAAGATACTAGGTGTGTATAAAAAATGTATTGTATAAAACAATTCATACAATAAATATGTTATAAAATAAAAATTTATACTATATATCAGAAAAAAAATATAAATAAAAATTAGGAAAATTATTTTGAAATAATCATAGTAAAAAAAGTAGATAATAAAAAAAGACCTAGTATAAATATAGAATATACTAAGTCTGAATCTTAAATAATTTATCTTATTATGTGATCCTGAAAGTTTGAGATATTAATATCCTATAGGCTATTAGCAATAACAACTTTTAGTCCTGGAATATTTTTAATCATTCTCCTTTTTAATAAATATGAAAATTAAAAATATTAACAAATTAAAATGCTGTTTTTGATAAGAAAACATGCAAAAATCATGAAAAATTCATCAACTCAAAATATAAATTTTAACTAGAATCATCTTTAATTATCTAACTTAGCTAATTGAGCTTAAATTTTAATTGACAGCAAAAAATCAAGCTAAAGAAGTACAATAGAATAATTGCAAGATGAAAATATTGGTTAATTTATGTATATACAAGCCTTTGTACAATCATTTTAACGACTTTTTTTTATTTTGTCAATAAGTATAAAAAAAATTTATTGGCATTAATACCATATTATACCAATGCAAAGTAAAGATTGTATAAAAATCTAAAAAAACTTGTCTTAAAATGTTTACCAATTAATTAGGGCATGCTATAATAAGTAGATAATATTACAAAATGTATATTATGATACATAATTATCATTTTGTGTATACATTAAAAGAGCAACTCTTTTTGTAAAAGCAGAAAATTTAATTTATGATGAAACTTGGGGTAACCGCCCTTGTAAGGAAAAAAGATTTTCTATATACTGCCTATAGTATAATTTTATTTAGATTAGGAAGGAAGATGTTAAAATGAAATTAATGAGTTATCCAAGATTAGGTTGTCACCAAATGTTTAAGGACGAATTTATGTTTGGGATATATTTGCAAGACTTTGACCAAATAAAACTTAGTATATATGAAGAAATAGAAGGGCCAGCAATAAGAGAAAAGATCTTAAATCGAGATGAGGATTCAGAAGGAGACTTTTTTTATACTATATTAAATGATATACATGAGGGATTATATTATATATGGAGTGTTACGGATGGCGAAAAAGAATTTCCGATAATAGATCCGTATGGATATGAAGTGATACAAAACAGTGAAAGGAAGTATTTCAACAAGATAGCATTATTAAGAAGAAACGAGACAAAGCGACCGAACATACCATGGACAGAAACAATAATATATGAAATGCATGTAGGGCACTTTACAAAAGCAATAAACGATGGTGGAAGCTATAAGGCTCTGATAGAGAAGTTAGATTATTTAAAAGACATAGGAATTACAGCGGTAGAACTACTCCCAATATATTTATGGAATAGACACACGTTAATAAACATGCACCCAAAGACAGGCAGGATATTAACGGATGAGTGGGGTTACAACTCAATCAGTTTCTTTGCATTAGATCCGATATATGCCACAGACAAGGAACGTGTAAGAGAAGAGTTTAAGGAATTAGTCCGAGAAGCTCACGATAGAAATATGGAGATAATATTAGATGTAGTTTACAATCATACAGGAGAAGGAGGAGAAGGCGGAGCATTTTTCAATTTTAAGCTATTAAATAGGAAAGCATATTACAGACATTATGGACCATATTTTAGTAATTGTTCTGGAACAGGAAATACGTTAAACACATCTAATATAATTGTACAGGAAATGGTTATAGATAGCTTAAGGTATTTTGTATTAGAAATGGGAGTTGATGGATTTAGATTTGATTTAGGAGCGATATTAGCACAGGGACATGATGGAGAGTGGATGGAAGGATCATTGATGCATAAAATAGCAGACGATCCTATCTTAAAGAATGTGAAGTTAATTAGCGAGAGTTGGGATGCTAAAGGAAGATATTTTGTTGGGAAAATGCCAGCACCTTTTCATGAATGGAGCGATAGATTTAGAGATTGTATACGAAGTTTCGGAAAAGGAGATAAAGGCCATATCAACCAGGTTGCTACATGTATTGTAGGGAACGACATAAAAAATATGAATCCGCAGTCGACAACTTTGCCTATTCACTTTATTACAGCGCATGATGGATTTACCATGTGGGATTTGGTTAGTTACAATGAGAAGCATAACATTAACAATGGAGAAAATAATCGAGATGGGAGCAATAATAATTGCAGTTATAATAGCGGGTATGAAGGCGAAACTAGCAATGTAATGATCAACCATTTAAGAATCAAGAGAATGAAAAGTTTTCTCGGGCTACTGATTTTTAGTAAAGGAGTACCCATGATTGTAATGGGAGATGAAGGGGCAAGAACACAGGGCGGAAATAACAATGCATTTTGCCAAAATGATGCTACCGTTTGGTTTGATTGGAAGAGACAAGAAAAATTTAGTGATGTAACGTTATTTCTAAAAAAAGCCATAGCGCTTAGAAATGAATTAAAGTGGTATAAACATAAAACAGATAAAAACATAGTATGGCATGGTACTAAGCCAAATAATCCGGATTGGAGTTTTTATTCTAGAAGTTTAGCATTTAGTTTAACGGGCGAAGATTTTGGGGTATATTTTATAATGAATAACTACAGCGAGCCGTTAGTGTTTAATCTGCCTCCAGCCAAATATGCGTGGGCCGTTTATTTGGATAGTCATCAAAAATCAGATTTCACGGCTTTAGTTAATAAAAGCTATCTTGCAGACGAATTTAGTTTTTGCGTATTAGTTGACAAAAAAGACAATATGGATATTAATATAGATCCCGATTCTGAAACTAATAAGATGAATCATTTCTTAGATTTAAAAACTAATTCAGATCAAAAGCATAACTTTTTAGCTCAAAATGATTCTACAAACTTAAGTATGGAATTAGATAACTTTTTAAATCAAAAAAATCCTTCCAATATTGATAAATTTCTAATGAAACATTTAAGTCAAGATATGGTTGGTATGGATACCAAAAGTTTAGGGGCCGAATTAGATCCAAAATCAGCCAAAAGTTTAGGGGCTGAATTAGATCCAAAATCAGCCCAAAGTTTAGAGAGCGAATTAGGTTCAAAATCAGCCCAAGGTTTAGATTCTACCGAAACTGATAAGAATATTGATAAGAAAATCGCTAAAGAACTACAAGAAATTGTAGGTGAAAAATTGCAGTCAAAAAATGATCAAGACATCAACAAAATAGTTTAGTCAATTAATTAGCTGTAGCCGACAATATTGAGGTTGCAGCTTTTTAAATGAAAAAATTTAGGTTGTAGTTTTTTATCAGCCCAAAGTTTAGATTCTAAGGATATTGATAAGAAATCACTAAAGAACTACAAGAAATTGTAGATGAAAAATTGCAGTCAAAAAATGATCAAGACATCAACAAAATAGTTTAGTCAATTAATTAGCTGTAGTCGACAATATTTAGGTTGCAACTTTTTATCAGTCCAAAGTGTTATATTATAGAAGAAATTCATTAATTTATGGTTAAAAGGAATCGGTGGGCCTTGAAGTTAACATAGATCATTGCTATAGTATCAAGGATATAAGAAAGCAAAAAGGAGACATATATAATATGTTAATGAATACGTACTTAAAGCCACAAATAGTATTTGAAAAAGGCGATGGCTGTTATGTTATATCTAAAAGTGGAGAGAAATACCTAGACTTTTCAAGTGGAATCGGAGTGAATTGTTTAGGCTATTCTCACCCAGCCATTTTGGAAGCTATGGTCGAAGGAAGTAGCTTAATGCATTTGTCCAATTTATACGACACAGAACAGGATAGAATATTGGCAGACAAGCTAGTCAAGCGCACTGGCTTAGACTCCGTTTTTTTTGCTAACAGCGGTGCCGAAGCCAATGAAGGAGCCATTAAGTTAGCCAGAAAATATAGTTTCGATCATTATGGATCTGGCCGAGATGAGATAATAACATTAAAGAATTCGTTTCATGGAAGAACAATAACAACGTTAAGTGCGACGGGGCAAGATAAGTTTCATAAATTTTACATGCCATTTACAGCCGGCTTTAGCTATGCGGAACCGAATCACTTGGCTGATCTATTATCGTTAGTAACCGAAAAAACTTGTGCTATATTGATCGAATTGGTTCAGGGGGAAGGTGGTGTGTTTCCTTTAGAAAAAGATTATGTAACACAGTTATTCAATCTTTGTCAAGAACGAGATATACTTTTTATAGTCGACGAGGTACAAACGGGAATTGGGCGATGTGGACAATTTTTTGTTTCGGAAGAGTATAACGTTTTACCAGATATAGTAACCTTTGCAAAAGGCTTAGGCGGTGGAATGCCCATTGGAGCAATTGTAGCTGGGAAAAAGTGTAAGGATACATTCGGTCTTTCTGATCATGGATCCACTTTTGGTGGCAACCCATTAGCCTGCAGAATCTCCAACGCTGTCGTTGACAAACTGAACCGAGACTTTTTAATCTCAGTTAGAGAAAATGGTCATTATCTTAAAGAAAGTATAGCTAGGCTGAATAACAAATATATAAAGGAAGTCCGTGGTTTAGGCCTAATGTTAGGAATGGAATTAACCGGTGTTTCGGCTAGTGATGTGAGAAATATGTGCCTTGAAAAACAACTGTTAATATTAACTGCTGGGAACAACACTATCAGGTTACTTCCGCCGTTAATTGTGAACAAATCACAAATAGATCAGTGCATCAATATTTTGAACGAAGTTCTGTTATCAATATAAATGGATTCACTTTTGGCGGTAACCCATTAACCTACGGAATCTCCAACGCTATCGTTAATAAACTGGATCTAAAATTTTTTAAGTTGGTTAGGAAAAATTTGAACGAAGTTCTGCTATCAATATAAATGGATCCACTTTTAGCGTTAACCCATTAGCCTGTAGAATCTCCAACGCTATCGTTAATAAACTGGATCTAAAATTTTTTAAGTTGGTTAGGAAAATTTGCTTAGAAAAAAGGGTAATTATAATATATATAAAAAGGAGTTTATTAACGCATGAAAAATTTATTTAAATTGCTAGATTTAACAAAAGAAGAAATAATCGATATATTGGATTTGGCGGATCAACTAAAATATGAAAGAAAGCACAATATATATTCCAATCCTCTTCAGGGCAAGAATATAGGGATGATATTTGAAAAAGCATCGACAAGAACGAGAGTATCGTTTGAAGTAGGTATCGGAGAATTGGGAGCTAGGCCATTATTTTTGTCTAGTTCAGATTTACAAATAGGGCGTGGCGAACCACTAATAGATACGGCCAGAGTTTTAGGGCGATATCTAGATGCTATAATGATAAGAACCTTTGATCAATCGACAGTAGAAGATTTGGCGAAATACTCAAAGGTTCCAGTAATAAATGGGCTAACAGATTTTGCACATCCATGCCAAGTGCTGGCTGACTTAATGACGATTCGAGAATTTAAAGTTAGGTTTGACGACTTGACTCTTTGCTATATTGGCGATGGTAACAACATGTGCAATAGCTTAATAGTTGGCGCATTAAAAGTTGGTATGAACGTTTCCATAGCTACGCCGAAAGAATACGAACCGCATGGTGATGTATTAGAATTTACTAAGCTTTATCCAGGTAAATTTTCTTTAGTACATGAACCGGAAAAAGCTGTTGATTCGGCCGATATAATCGTGACAGATGTTTGGACTAGTATGGGACAAGAATCCGAAAAAGTAAAGAGAGAAATGGCTTTTAAAGATTATTGTTTGACGTCTAATTTATTAAAATTGGCTAATCCTAATTATATAGTTTTACATTGTTTGCCTGCTCATAGAGGTGAAGAAATTACTGATGAAGTATTTGAGAATAATGCCGAATTTATTTTTGAAGAAGCGGAAAATAGATTGCATGTTCAAAAAGCTGTGATGCTCAAACTTCTTAAATAAAAAGGCTATCCGCCCTGGCTCTCCTTTTAGGAGAGCTGTCAGCGAAGTTGACTGAGAGGTTAAAGAACTGTTACGAAGTGACTGAAAGGTTTAGAAATTCTTACCTTATTTTTAATTTGCGCTGCTTATTGTCATTGTCTAATCTTTCTAGTAAGGTCGGCACGTTTTTAAACTTAGCTAACAATATCATTGCTGCTATTACATATGATTTATAGCTAGCTTGCTTATATAAAAATTTCCTATATTTTTCAAATGTGGCTACATCTATTTCGCCATGATCACAAGTGACACCTGCTATGTCAACTGGTAAGCAATGCATATATAATGCTTCTTTCGTATTTTTCATAGCATCGGCTGTAATTGACCAATTTTTATGATATGAATTTTCTTCTTGCAGTTCTTTTTCTAATTTCCGTAAATCCATAAAGTTGCTATCATCATATAGTTTTGTTTTCTTTTCTAATACAGAAAATGGAGTCCAATTTTTAGCATATATTATGTCTGCTTCGTTGAAAGCTTCCTTCATTGAATGAGTCTTGCTAAAACTTCCACCATTTATTTTTACATTGTTTTCTGCCATAACTTCAACTTCCGGCATGATATCGTAGCCTGGTGGATGGGCTAATACTACATCCATACCAAATCTTGTCATTAAGCCAATTATTCCTTGCGACACAGACAAGGATTTTCCGTATGTAGGCGAATATGCCCAGCTCATCACTACTTTTTTTCCTCTGAGATTTTCTAGTCCTCTATATATGTTTACTAAGTGTAGCATATCGGACATAGTTTGTGTCGGATGATCAATATCACACTGCAAATTTATTAATGTTGGTTTTTGCTCTAATAATCCTTCTTTGAATCCTTGACCTAGAGTATCTGCTACTTTATGCATATAGGTATTTCCTTTTCCTATATATTTATGGTCCCTTACTCCCACAACATCAGACATAAAAGAAATCATGTTTGCTGTTTCGCCCGCCATTTCACCGTAAGATAACTTTGAATCCTTCTCTTCTACTGTTTGTGGCGATAATCCGAGTAGGTTGCAGGCCGAATCGAATGAAAACCGAGTCTTGACTGATGGAGCTTTATATATACCTACGCCTAGTCCACTTTCAAATACTTTCGTACTTATGTTGTTTTCTCTTAGGTGCCTTAAGGCATCCGCTACTAGCCATATAGCATTTAATTCATCTTTCGTTTTGTCGCAAGTTAAAAAAAAGTCGCTCCCATACATATTATCTATTTTAAGATTTTTGAGTTCATCTATATAATTGGGTAATACAAATGGATTTAATAGCTCCAAATACTTTTTTACCGCTTCATTTTCCATTTTATACTCCTCCTGTTCAATTTTAATAATAAAGTACAGTTGAAATTTGTACACATATTCTAGCTTTTATCTGCACTTATAAAAAGTATATGTGGCTTTTTGTCCATTTATAGGTAAATTATTTATTAATATGAGATCTATTATATCAATCATGTTATATTGACTTTTTTATGATTTATCTCCTTAATAAATCTTTTTGGTTATTTTTTTGGGATCTTATATCTTATATTAATTTTATTGCTCAAAAATTACTAATGTGAGTTAAATTGAACGTTTAAATTTTGCTAATAATTATTTGTCCTATTCCTTCTAATTCGTATTTACCAGTATTGGCTGGAACAAAAACGGTTTCACCTTTATTAATAGTCATATTATTTATTTGTACTTTTCCTTCTAAAATAAGTAAGGCTTCAAAACTGGTGTGGTCCACATCTCTTTCCAGTTTACCAGATAAATCAACAGATAGAACTTTAAAATATTTACAATCAACCAGCTCCGCTATTTTATTTCCTTGTACTTCGACCCAATTATATTTTACAGAAGAGTGATCGATTTTTTCAAGATTGGTTACATCAATAGCCTTGTCTATATGTAATTCTCTAGGTTTACCATCCGGACCAAGTCTACCAAAATCGTTTACTCGATAGGTTATATTGGATCGTTGCTGGATTTCTGCTATTACAATTCCGGCCCCGATAGCATGTAATAAACCAGCCTTTATAAAGAAGATATCCCCTTTTTGGACGGGTACAAAATTCATAACTTGAGATAAAGTATTGTTTTCTATATTTTGCTTAAATTCTTCTGGAGTTAAATCGGTGGTTAGGCCATAAATAAGATTAGCATTTTCTTCGGCATCTAAAACAATCCACATTTCAGTTTTACCATAATCGTTTTCATGCAATTTAGCATAGTCGTCATCTGGATGTACTTGAACGGATAAATTTTGCTTAGCATCGATTAATTTTATTAATATAGGTATATCGAAATCTTCGCAGCAATTTGTTCCGAGAACTGATTTTCCGTTCTCTCTTACATATTCTCTTAAAGTTTTACCGGCCCATTCGCCATTAGCTATAATTGATAGGCCGTCGCCATGAGTTGATAATTCCCAACTTTCGGCCAGTATATCTAAATCACTTTCTTTTCCGTATTCGCTCTTTAATTTTGAGCCACCCCAAATGTAGTCTTTATATGCTGGCATTAATTTGAACATATTCGTCCCCCTTTATTTATTTTTATGTACTATATTCCGTCCGAGATTATATTATGCTATTTTTGTTTAGTCAAACTTTGAATTATTTAATTAATGTAACATATAATAATTCAAATAAACAAACATATTTTTTACAAATCATTAGCAAAAAAGTTTAAACTAATCTTAACAATTTTCAAAAAGCAATTACTTGTTACAAACTTTATAAAACCTATTACATATTTGATTCAAATATGTTATAATAATCATATAATAAATTTATAAAAATTTTAGCAAAGATTAAATAAGGGGGAAATTTATGAATGAGCATCAAAGGCTCTTAGCAAACGAATCGGTTGGAAAACTAATCTTAAAATATTCTCTACCAGCTATAATCGGAATGTTAGTAAACGGATTATACAACGTAGTAGACCGAATGTTTATAGGTAATATACCTGGAGTAGGTCACTTAGCAATAAGTGGATTAGGGGTAACGTTACCGATCATGACAATCATCATGGCATTTGGAGTACTAATAGGGATTGGATCAGCCACAAATATATCGATTAAACTAGGTGAAGGCAAACAAGAACAGGCCCAAAAAATATTAGGAACAGCAATATTATTAAATTTGACATTAGGGATCGTCTTATCTATTATTGGCCTTGTTTTCGTTGATTCTATCTTAATGATATTCGGCGCTAGTCCAGACAGTCTACCATTTGCAAAAGAATACATTATAATAATATTAATTGGTGCTACATTTAACATAACAGCAATGTCCCTCACCAATTTAATGAGAAGTGATGGTCGGCCTAAACTTTCTGCTACGATCATGGCAACTGGATGTTTTATAAACATCATATTGGATGCGTTATTTATATTTGGGTTTGGGCTAGGTATTGCGGGAGCAGCGTTAGCGACGGTTATATCGCAATTTATAACAGCTACGTGGGCATTATTATATTTCTTCAAAGGAAAATCCAACGTACCATTTTTTAAAAAGAATTTAAGACTTCGCAAAGAACAAGTTTTACCTATTTTAGCGATAGGGGCAGCACCTTTCATTATGCAGGTTGCTATGAGTGGGGTCCAAATTATTTGCAACAACTCATTAAAAATATATGGTGGCGACATGGCAATAGGAGCGTTTGCAACAATCAGTTCTATCATGCTTATGACTGGTACACCTATAATCGGCTTGGCCCAAGGTTCTCAACCTATAGTAGGATTTAATTTCGGTGCAAAACAGTATCATAGAGCAAACAAAGCCCTAAAAATAAACGTTACCTTTGCTGGTATCTACTTATTAGCGGGAATGATCATGATTCAACTTATCCCTGAAGTGTTAGTTAACCCGTTTTCGGGTGATAATCCAGAGTTAGTTGCTATGACTGTTACGGGGCTAAAAAGATATACTATAGTTTTGCCACTGTTAGGTCCCTCTATGCTCGGAACACAATATATTCAAGCTATAGGTAAAGCAAAGTTAGCTATGGTGTTATCTCTAATGCGCCAAGTCTTGCTACTTATCCCATTAATGATTATTATGCCTCGTCTTTTTGGCCTAACCGGTATATGGTTCGCACAACCAATAGCCGATACTATAACTTTCTTTGTTACAACCTACTTTGTGCTACGTGAAATCCGTGCTCAAAATCAACTTTCTGTGGATAAACAGTTGATCCCTGTTGCTTAGATTAGTATATCAGCGTAGTTTACTGAAAAATCGAAACAGTTGATCCGAGTTGATCAGATTAGCATAAAAAATTAGTCTCTCCAAATTGCTGGAGAGACTTTTTTGTGTACAGGATAATTAGTTATGGCCCATAAAAAAATTTTTATGGGATTTATTTTTTTGTCGTAGTTAAGTGCTTAGATGAATTGCGCAGACTCCAACCACCACTTTCTCTCAATTTTTTAAAGCTAACAGAGAGCTTAGAAAGCTAGCGGATAGAGTAATCAAAATAGTGTCTAGCTTGACGATCTTGTCTTAAAGTATTGTCAAATTTTACCGATATACTTTTTTGATAACGATCGTTATATCAAAAAACTTGATTAAATATAATCAGTTTAATTGAAAACAAGGAGATGAATAAATATCTTTAATTAAAAGATGTTATATTAGCTAAAGTTGACATCTCTCCTAAAAGGAAAGGCTAGGTAGAGATCCTAGTTGGAGAGTCTAATAAAAGAACTAAGGAGATGAAAAAATGCAATTATTGAAAAAATATCATAAACAAATGACCATGGCATTTCTAGCCTCAGGCATGCTTTCTTTGGCCACCAATCATTTACAAGCACAAACGATAGAAGACTTAGTCATTGGTGCAACAGACGTACCCGAATTAGGTTATGACCAAGAATTACCTCTTACAGACGCTGACATTCCAAGTGATAATAAAAATGAAGCTTTAATATCTCAAGAGGACCTAAATACTAACTACACCATTGCTGAACTATTAAGCAAAGCAATAAGGTACATAGGCTTAAAGATCTCGGAAACAGAAGGTATAGATTTATTAGATACAGATAAATATATAGAAAACAGCGAGCATTTTAAAGAGTTGAAAAAGCTTCTTACAGAATCAGTAGTTACTGAAGGGGACGACTTAATGGAGCAACTTGCATCATTAGTAAGTCAGTTAAAAGAGCATATTGCAGCTATCGAAGCTTTAGAAATTCACAGCGGTCAAGGTCCTACATACTTAGAAGCTATTAATACCTTAAAACAACGTATACATTATGTTGATGCGCATTTAGACTTCTCGGCTAATGTCCCATCGATACCATTTAACGACATTATGTACGGCGAAGGTTCTCCTGATGAATCCGGTACTGTTGCTGTTAGACTCTCTATCGACGGTTCCAGTTATGCTAATTCGACAGCATATCCTATCCCGGATTTACAGTGGCCTAATAATGTTAAACCTGAGAATATTCAAATTAGTATAGCTAAAGATTTTGGGAGTACTTATATAGTTAATGAAGGTATAGATTCATATGTTGATATTTTACCTTATGATCCAAATAAGCTTGGTACTGCAGATCTCACTATTAATGGTTCGGATATGATAAAGTATACTATTAAAGATACTTTGACTGGCCAAATCAATAGTTTAGAGCTAACAATTAGTGGACCCTTAACTACTGAGGCAAGAAGCTCTCAAATTAGCTCTATAGGCCCAGTGGATTTCGAAACTGCAACAACACCGATAAGTATATCTGTTAGCGAAGTGGAAGGCAAAGACATTATACCTTCTCGTTATTGGGTTAATTCAGATACTTATAATGATTTGAAAAACGCTTTGGATGATGCTGTGAAGGCTATCTTGAATGCTTACAAAAAAGCTAAAGTCGATACCAACTTTTCCTTTGAAGCAAAATTTAATGAGGACATCTTTTTAAGCGATTCTTTCAATAATTTAACTTCGTTGCTACTTAATGAAACTTTCGATGCAGATAGCAATATTGTGGCGTTACTTCCTAATGAAACAGAATATAGTTCAGCCGATTTAACTAGCACAGATCTCGTTTATTCATCTTTATCTGATATTTCGGTAGTAACACAAAACTTAAATGATGCTTACAACGCCTACCTAATAAATGCTACACTTGGTTCTGGAGAACTTATTCAAACCGTAACGGAAGGTAAATTAGAAGTTCAAATCGCAAAAGCTATTTTAGGTCTTGATCCTAATTTAGCCCTACCTATTATTCCTAGTGAAGGTAACATTGATCTAAGAATGATGAAATCGGATCTTTCTGGCACCGTATTTAATCAATTTAAGAATAAGTTTAATGGTGATATCGCTTCTGAATTTGATACCGATGGTTCCGTTGTTGGTAGTATTTATGTTTACACTAAAAAAGCTACTCAAAAAGATATAGATGAAAAAACACTTGATGCTGAATCCGGAATGGCTGTTTCTTCTATTGGTGCCCCTGTCTTATCTACTAAAGCTGAGGCTGACGGTATTCTTTACTATTATAAATCTACTAATGGTGGTTCTAGTTTTACGTTGAATGGACTAAAAGAAGGGTTTGCAGAAGATGCTGAATATTTCATCGTTCCAGCTATATCCGATGATTCTTGCGCCGTTGGTAAATGGACTCCAGGTGGTAATGCTTCCGGCTTGTCTTCTGTAGCTCAGAACTATATCAATTCAACAACTGTTACTGTTCAACTTAGAATCTTAAAAGATTTGCTAGCCGAATATGATCAATACGATGGCTATGATTTAAATGGCAATAAATTAGGCGATCAACAATATTATGATGAAGTGAACGCTGGAGCTGAACCTAAAACAGAATCAGGTTATAAGGCAACTACGAAAATTGGATTGGTTATTGAAAAGTTAACTAAGTTTTACACTGGTCAGAATTATGATAAAATAGGTGAGGCCACCGCCAAAGCAACAGAATTAGATAAGTTAAGAAAATATCTAATCTACTTCGGTTATGCTACAATAGAGGGAGATACATTTACTCTGGTTGATGATAAAATTGGAAGTGATACGAATAATAGCGCTTTAGATGGACTTGCACTAAATATTAAAAAGCCTGTTGATGCAAGTAACAATTCTACAGCAGTAGCTAAAATAACTCTTCCTGAGAATTTTCTAGATACAACTTTAGAATCCATAACGCCGAGATCTGAATTTTATAATATTTCCGAATATTACGGTGTAGATATTAAAACGGTGGGTCATTTCTGGGTAACCCCAGATATTCATAACAATTTAGTTAATGGTCTTAAACGAGTTCATAATCTTTTTGAGTCTAACTTCATTACTCAATCTAAAATAGATGTAGAGCACAACACGAACGATAACTACTTAACTGGATCCAATTTAAGTTCTGTTTTAAAAGAAGAGAATGACAATAAACAGTATACTTACGAAGAAGTCCAAGCTGAAGTAGTGGCTCTTCAAAAATTAATCGATGCTTATGAGAACGCTTCTATGGAGCAGCAATATACAACTTTTAAAGCTAAATTTATTGATAAAACTCTCACAGATAGCATCGATAAAATTAAAGCTGTCATTGCCTTACCGGAGGAGCCAGAATACCAAACGCTGTACCAAACTAAATTAGCCCCAACTTTATCCAAGACAGCGATATCCGAAGACGGAGTTTTTGAGATTACTCGTCATGAATTAGCTAATAATGTCAACTACACAGCATTTCCGGATGACGTAAGTACAATTCAGAATAAAGTCTTAATAGATGACTCAACGATTACTCATTATTACACCTTATCCGATTTAAAAACCGTTATGGAAGAAATCCAGCCTATTTTGGATATTTATGCATTAAATGAAAAGGGTCACTTTTCTAATCTTCACAACGCAAATGAAGTTGAGAAAAAAGTGATGAAAGGTATTATTGAGAATTATTTTGCTCCTAAAACAGACGAGATGAGTGAAAAAAATAATATTTTCGCAGTTGAAGAAAATTTAGGTCTTGAATTGCATCCTATTGTTCCGTATAAAACAACTAGGGATGAATTAATCGCTACTATCGGTACAATTTCTGAAGTGCCATTGTCAGCCGATGAATCTATGTCCGAACCGGAAGAGTCTGCTATAAGAGCTTTAATCGGCCTAGATAAGAATAACAACAATACTCCTTACATTAAGACTACGGATAGTATCGTTATTTCCGAAGACAATGGTTATACTTATATCACTTATGATCTAGTTAAAGGTACTTGGTTACCACCGCAAATATTCCCTAAAGAAATCTCTTTACAATGGACAACAAAAGAAGCGCTTAAGACTTATAACGACGCTATTATGTCCGCTGAAAAAGTTGTCCTTGATAGCCGTCCTATAGAAGTTTATAAAATTGGCGGAGGTCCGGATAATGATGTTGACCTTTTACCTGACAATACACTCGGCGAAAAAATAAACGGCGCACCAGATCTCACACTTACATTTGCTAAAGCTAGTTTAGATCCTGATATTCTATCCGAGATTAAAAATGCTATGCCTTCCAAACCGGATGGTGAAGATTATTTCGAAACTCGTAGTACAACATTATTAAATGCTAAATCCACTTTCGAAGCAACATATAAAGATCCTCAAGATGTCTCCGCAGCTACGGCAGCATTAATGAAATTTAAGACATCTGTTGGAAATGCTTATGGTATAGAAACAGCCGGTGAAAATCCTCCTTCTCATAAAGATTACGGATTTATAGCTTCAGATAATTCTGCTTTAACAATAGTCGGTACTGGTCTGAAAAATTTAGTTTATGCTGTAACTAATAAAGACGGCCAAGTGACAGATTATGTCCCTGTTAATTTCTATATTTCAGATGATAACATCGGTATTGTAAATCCTATAACTAAACAATTGTACGGTTATGATTCCGACGGCCACGCTCTTACTACACATGGTAACTTGCCATCCGAAATAGTTGCTAATAGCACTGTTACAGATTTAGTCAATGCTATTAAAAAAGTAGATGAGTTTTTGGCTAAAAGTGATAGTGTCCACTTGAAAGGTTATGAAAATTGGAAGCATAGCGAAGTCCTTGAAGAAAGTAATGAAGAAATCACAAATACTTATTTCTCTGACGTTTTAATTCCTTTACAAACTGCTGTTGATAATTTTAATGCAGCAAACAAAGTAACAATACAAAGTGAAGATTATGTCCTAGCCTACGAAAATATTTTAGCACACATAGTAGATAGCGATAATCAGACAGCTGCAAGTAAGATTACGGATTTTATAGTTAACGAGAATACTTTAGAAGATATTGTACTAATAACCCTCGACAAAAATGACACTACAAAAATAAGTACGGTTGAATTGGGTTTGAACGTTCAATTTTCTTTAGACGGTATTAATAAATGTGATCAAAATGGTGTGGCTTTTAACGATCCTTTAAAAGCAGGGTATTGGATAACGCCAACAGTATTTAACAATCTAAAGAATGCTATCTTTGCAACGCAGGAAATAGTAACCAATGCTAAATCGCTGAATGCGGATTACGTAGCCGGTTATTCTGCAGCTGAAACTGAGGCCGGGAATGAATATTTCAATAACCTTTATGCAGCCACAAATCTTGAGACAGCAATAGAATCGATGCTTCCTAGAGTTGTTGAAGTTATAGAGGAAAGCGATGCTAATAAATGGATCGAGAGGGCAAAAATTGTCCTATACGGTGCTCATCCTGACTCTACCAATGAGATTCCTAAAGCAGATGAACCAGGTGGCTCTGTTCCTGATATTAATATTAGTGAGGTAACTGGCGGTTTTGATATTTTAAATATTGCTATGCTCTCTAAAATGAATACGGATGAAGACACACAATTAAGTGAAGAGGAATTACTTACTGCTAAAGATATAAATACTATTAATTTAGCATACGTGAGCAAAGAGTTTGCTGATAAGTTAAAGAGTGCGATAATCGCTGTAGAATCACATCTGTTAGAATCTGAGTTAGAAAAGCTAAATGAAATAGAAGACGAGCCTACGTTAGTGGATAAAGTAAAAAAATTAGCTGAGCTAATAAATCAAGCTCAAAATCCTAACATAGTAGAGCTTAGCTTAAGTCAGCAAAAAGTTATGTTATACAATGAATATGTACTGTTAAACTCTATGTTATTAGATGATAAACAGCAAGAAATTTTAGTCAGCGATACTCAAGGGAAGAACGTTCCAGAGGATAGAAAATGGGTACGTACTGCAATATTTAATGCCTTAAAATCCGCTATTGCAAATTCCGAAACTCTACTTAATAACGTTGCTATATCCGAAGAGTTAGAAACTGCTTTTAAGAATCAGTTGGAGAATCAATACAATACAAACGTCTATACTAAAACTCAGTTTGTTCCACAAGCCGGTACTTTAACAGCAGAACAAGTTACCTCTTTTAATGAAGCTAAAAAAGGATTATTGGATACAATAAATGAAGCAGCAACCTTGACTGGTCAGAAAGAATACCTAGAAAATGGTGAACAAAATCCTAATGCTATCGTTCTTGAAGAAGGTCAGATTGTGGTAAGTACTTTATTCGGCACCGACGTTATTGGCCACGACAAAGACGGTAACTATGTACCTGATTCTGGCGCTATGTGGACCTCCTTAGCAGCTCATAATGCTTTGGTGAAATCTATTAATGCAGCTGTTAATTCATATGTATCCGGCTTTGCTACGGAAGAATCTTTAAAAATAGCGCAGAATACGCTGAAAGTAGCTATTAAAAACTTAATAAGATTTTCTTTTTACGGTACTAAATCTACTTATGAAACTGTAGTGACTACTATGAAAACTTATATCTCTATCATCAAAAATGGTTCTAATGATAACGGCGTATCTATACCTGCTTTGGATTTTATAAAACCAAGTAATTTGGCAGGTGCCGATATTTCTCCTACGCTATTATGGGCTAAAGAAGAGGATAAGCGTAATTTAGAAAAGTTTGCTCTTGCAGCACAAAACATCATCTCCACTTATGCAAACGTAGATAAACCGGATAGTAAGATAGAGTTAGCCAGATTAGTATTAGAAATGAACAAGATAAAGACTGTTTTCGAAACTTTCTACGGCAAAAATATTAATGGCCAAATCATAGAAGGTATAACACCAAAAACTACCTACGGAACCGCCGGAATACAGACAAACGAAATAAAGGCCAAAATTGCTGAAGCCGTAGATCGTATTAACGATTTAGTTTACTTGCATGGAGCAACACCTCCAAAATTATTCTTTACATTACCAGACGGTACACCAAATCAAAATTACGGATATGATCGCTTAATTCTAGATGGCGACAATTGGAAAACTATAAATGATGAAGACGGACATGGAAACGATGTAGATGAAGATAGCATGTTAGATACCCTAGTATCTAGTAAAGAAAGAGGTATTGACGTACCGTTCAATGGAACTGACGAAAGAAAATGGATTAGTGTTCTAAGTGTAAATCAGTTGGCCACAACCATTGATAGTGCACAGAGAGTATTAGATAATTTCGAAGCTACTTTAGCTGCTGGTGGTCAAGCTAATCAACTGATACTAGATAATACTATCAAATCTTTAGATTTAGCTCTCCATAATTTTAATATACAAATTCAAACTGTTACGGAATTATCTAAAGAAGCAGAAGATTACTGGGATATTTACAAGGAATTAGCTGAAGCCGTAACTGAAGCGTACGCAACTTTGGGTCGAAATGCTGAGGGTAAAGAAGAAAGTGTAACTTTAGTTGAAAATGGGCCTTTAGGTTTAGATAAATCTATTCATTTGAGCATTAGTGGAGATGGCCAGGATATAGACAAGAATAACTACTGGGTATCGCTAAGTACCTATAATACTTTCTTAAATTCTATACAATCAGTAGTAAATGCTATGGCTTATGCTTCTACTACCGAAAAGTCTTTGACTAACGCTTTTAATTATTTAAAATCTGCAGCAACGAATATTAATACAATTGCTAAAAATGGTAGATCGGAAGATAGAATTGATTTAGTAAATGAGATTGAACAATTAATAAGTGACGCTACTTTATTGTTAAATGGTAATCCTGGAGCAATCACTGATGCGGATAAATATCCATTAACTTCGAGTATGAACGGTAGCGATATTTCGGCCAATCGACGTTGGGCAACCACTGGTAACATCAAGGAGTTGAATACTCAGATTTTTGCAGCTAAGACTATAATCCATAATTTAACTACAGAACAAAATGAAGAAACCGGCCTAATTGGTACCGGTAAGACGACGATAGCTTTACTAGAGAGATCTAAAACTTCATTACAGGCTGCTATTGCTAAACTTAATCCTCAAGTCGGTGCGAATACAGCTAATAAAGAGGCCGCCGAAGCTAAAGCAGCTTTGAAAAGGACAATAGATAAGGCAAGCCTTTTAGCAAAACATAGAGTAAGTATGTATGAAGGTACAGATTTGCCCGACGGAATACCTTGGATCACAAGTTTATCTGTTGCTGGATTTAAGTATCAATCCGAAGATGCCCCTGTAGATATTAGGCCGACCACGTATATAGCACAAGCAGCTAGAAATGCTATGACGATATATATAAAGAGTGTGACGAGTACGGACGCACAAGTATTTATAGATGCTAAAAATATCCTTGATTATTGTATAGATCAGTTCGAAAATGTTAAGGATAATAAAACACCAGAAGGTAATAAAATTAGTGATGGAAAAACATATTATGGTGTTGGGTCCTTAAGTTCTATTAACGAACAAAAGGCGCTAATAATAAGTAAGATAGCAGAAGTAAATGCGATTATTAGGGCAACGCAAATTGCTGAATCCAATAGCACTGTTAAAGACGGAATATATTGGGCAACAGCTGAGAATATTAAATCTATAAAGGACGCTATAACGAAAGCAAATACAGACATGACAAATATGCTTAAAGTTGCCACGACTAAGAACGAAGAATCAGGAAATTATGAAGGCGGATCAATAACATACTTGCAAACTGTATTACTAGATTTACAAACTGCTTATCATAACTTTAATACTCAGCGACAACTTAAAGGTCAAGATACAAAATCTGCTTTAGAGAAAGCCGGAGAACTTTTAACCGACTTATTTGCAGAAGAAACGAGCCAGGTTGTTATTCCATTACAAGCTGATGGAACAAGCGCAGACTTAGTATTTGTAGAAACTTATCTTACAGACTTAATAAATAATTTAGGTATCATTGATGATAATATTAGTTTAACACTAAGTGGGACAACAATTAGTATATGGCCGATAGATGGATCAAGTACGACTCCAGAAGGTGTACCTGGATTAGGTACAGCTAACATTACCTTAAGTAGATTAACTGAAGGTGAAACAGTGGATATATCAGCTAACTTTAAAGTAGCAGCAAAACCATATCAATGGAATGAAATAACCAAAGCTAGTATATTAGAAGCGGCGACCGTGATTGATAATACAGAATTTGAAATAGACGGTGCTTTATTAAGCGGAGAAGATAAAGGAACCAATGCTAACATGATAGCTATGGAATTAGATAGGCAAGTTAATGAATTGATAAATAATCCTGCGATAGAAGTGCAAATTATTGGAGGAGATATTCTAACTGAAGATGCATGGAAAATGACTTCAAACTTAATAGGTCATACTGATGTAGCTAACGCATTTACTAAAGAACAAACGAATGATACTGATAGTAATAAAGGAGAAGCTGGAGAATTTACATTTAATGTAGCCTTAAGAATAAGTATAGAAGATGTACCGCAAATTAGGTCAATAGCTAATGCTTTAGGCATAGAAAGTAAGTTAACTGCAATTATTAATGATAGTGACGATGGAACTACATCGAGCAACGAACATTATGCGGTAATGTTTAACACGGATTTAATAGCCACTGTCAATCCAGCAGCTTATATTGAAGTGTCGATGGCCGATGTTATGGCTACCGAGGCGGCGTTAGAAACATTTAATAATAATGTAGGCTCAAATCCGTTAAGAATTACAAATACTTTAGAAGTGCCAGGAAATACGGAAGGATTAGCAAAAGCACAGTTATCTAAACAAATTGCAGAGTTGCTAGAAAAAGATTATACTAACTTTAAAGGTGTAACTTTCGAAATTAAAACCGTAGGTGATTTCCCTGATTTATCAGCTGGAGCTGGGAAGTACAAGTTTGCAATTAAGTTTATTAAAGGTAATGCTGTAGCCGTAACGTCCAATGACTCAACATTTACAACCATGGGTATTAATATCGAGCAAACGCCTACTGATTACATGTCCGATTTCGCTAGAAAAGTAGAAGCATTCCCGACTTTTGTTCAAGAAAATGGTCCAGCATTCCAATTAGACACAAGCAATGCTACGGATAAAACAAAGGCGTATGATACGATGTTAGCCTTTATAAAAGGTATAGCCGACCTTGAGTTGCTAAATAGTACGGCAATAACGTTGGAAGATGTAGAATATAAGGCACCTATTTTGTCTACTCCGACTAGATTTGGTATCAATGGTTCTTTTAAATTTGCTGTAAAACTAAGTGAAACAGTACGTACATTTGTAATTACTACTCCGATCGTTGCGTTGGCGTACGATTCACAAGTAGCCACAAATGCTTTGGTAGATCAGTTAGCAGAATTAGGGATAGATGTAAACGAGTTGCCAGACTTTGAGGAGGAGAGCATAAGCCGTTCTCTAGAGGAAGGTGTCAGCGAAGCTGACGGATGGAGTAACTCGGACTATAGCTATTATGAAGAGGAGTATGACGAAGAGTTCCAAGAAGAATATTATTATGAGGAAACCGTTTATGACGAAACTTATTATAATGGGGAAGTAGATAGTTATAATGAGGAATTATATTTTGAAGAAGAGTTCTTCGAGGAAGAGTTTGAAACGGATTATAATGAGTTTGAAGAAGAGTTTTTAGATGAGTTTGTGAATAAAAATAATGGTATATTAGACAATTTTATAAAGAAAGTAAAGGATATGTTCAAACGTTCTTAAAAATTTGATATAAACAATATATAAACCCCCTAAGAAAATTTAGGGGGTTTTTTGTGTTTTGAAGGAGAGCCTTGCAAAAAGAATGCGAATTATGCTATGCTCGGATAGTAAAAAAACCAAAGAAAGGTGAGAACAACGATGTTAATAGTACAAAAATACGGAGGAAGTTCGGTAGCGGATGCTAAGCGAGTTAAGAACGTAGCAGAGCGAATAGCAAAAACATACCGATCAGGAAATAAAGTAATCGTAGTATTATCAGCTCAAGGAGACACAACAGATGAGTTAATAGAAAAGGCGAAAGAGTTAAACGCCACTCCATCCAAGCGAGAAATGGATATGCTCCTAACTACGGGTGAACAGCAGTCTGTAGCATTGATGGCTATAGCCTTAGAAAGCTTAGGGATTCCAGCTATATCACTGAATGCAGCACAGGTTAAAATGCATACTTCTAGAGATTACGGTGTGGCCAGAATTAACAAGATAGATACAGACCGAATTGAGTCGGAATTATATAGAAACAATGTAGTTATAGTTACGGGATTTCAAGGAGTTAATAGGTATGATGACTTGACAACCCTCGGACGTGGCGGTTCTGACACCACAGCAGTGGCCATAGCAGCGGCGATCCATGCTGACATATGCGAGATCTATACTGACGTAGACGGCGTTTATACAGCAGATCCTAGGGTTGTTCCGAATGCTAGAAAGCTAGAAGAGATCACATATAGCGAAATGTTAGAGTTAGCATCTTTGGGTGCTAAAGTGCTTCACAATCGTTCTGTTGAGATGGCCAAGAAGTATAATGTAGAATTAGTAGTAAGATCTAGCTTAAATGATCATGAAGGTACTAAAGTTAAGGAGGAAACAGAAGTGGAAAAAATGTTAGTGAGTGGGGTTGCCGGTGACGATAATATAGCAAGGGTATCTTTATTAAAAATTGTGGATAAGCCGGGAAAAGCCTTTGAAGTATTTAATACATTAGCGAAGAACAAAATTAATGTAGATATAATCATCCAATCGGTAGCTACAGATGGAAAAAGAAACATATCCTTTAGTATAAATAAAGATTCGTTAGAAGATGTAAAGAAAATAGTAGATGCTAACATCAAGAAATGGGGCGTAGCCGGAGTAGAATACGAGGAAAACATAGCCAAAGTATCTGTCGTAGGGGCCGGTATGGTGGCAAATTCTGGTGTAGCATCAAAGGTTTTTGAGGCTATGTACGACGCAGATGTAAATATAAATATAATTTCTACATCCGAAATAAAGATATCTATATTAATAGAAAAGGACGACATGAAAAGAGCAATGAGAGCTATTCATGATAAGTTTAATTTGGGTCTCGTATAAATCTAAAAAAAGTTTTAAAAAAAATAGGCCGGTGGCCTTGAAACCAGAAAAAAAATATAATATAATCCCTGTATAAGACAAAGAGTCTGTTAGTGAGAGCAAAATAGGGTTTTTGTCTGACTGTAGGATTAAATCTATCCTCCTCTTTATTATGCTCTCTCTTATAAAGAAGAGGTTTTTTGATCGACAGACAACATTGACAATAAAATAAAAAAATCTAGATAGATATGTTTTCTAAGCAAAATAATGCTATATAAATCGATACGATAGGACCAATTTTTATTCTGGACGAGTAAGTTTTGGCCGGGTCACAAGGGATTGTGCACACTAACTTTTTTGGCAGGTAAATACTAGTACCTCCTTAAGTTAAAATAAATATAGCAAAGACTTAAGCTTTTAAATTATGATGTATTCATGTTGCGAAGGATGGCTACTGACTGAGAAGTTAAATGTGTCTAAATTTCGAAAGATAGTTTTGTTTAACTAATCTTGATTACAATGAAACTGCAAAGATAACTGTTGTTTGACTAGCCATGGGTTGCACCCAAATTTTGAAGGATAACTACTGTTTGATTAGCTCTGGTTGTGATTATTGATAGGGTTGGACTACTTATTTGAGGGATTACGATACGTTCAAATTACGAAGAATGTTGCTGTTTGACAGGCATTAATTGATATATCTAAATTGCGAAGAAGGGTTGATGGTTGCTTTGTATCCCAATGTTTAAGGGTAACTGGCGTTTGTAAGATTAATGCATCCAAATTGCGAAGAATAGCTTCCTATTATATAGGAAAATAACATGTTTAGATAGAGGATGAAATATAAAACCTAATTTAGTATACCTAGTTTTTTAGGCTGTTACTGGATAGGATAGGATATACTTTTTTTTTGTTAAATTCGGTGACAGCCAATTTTAACTTTAAATATAAAATATCGTAGCTTGTGTGTAATCATTAAGTGACTAGCTTTGGTATGCAAATTTTTAATGCATTGATTAAATACATAATTTATTAATAATATTGAAGGGCGATGAATGAGTTTGTCCATCGATTTCGACCCCGACTGAAAATTCCTCTTAGCTATTAATTTTGGTGTTGCTTTTTTTTATTATGTAGGTAAATGCGCAACTTCTTTAGTCAACGGATGGGGATCAGTACTTTGTATTAAATTCTGAATGACAGAAAAACGATGTAAACCTGTAAAATTTACATTTTCTATCATTCAGAAATTCTTAAGCAGTTAAGGGTTGTCCATTGATTTCGGCCTCGAGGCTATCGGCGCTACTTTGTTCTTTCGCCACTATTTCGGCTTGATGAAATACAAAGAAACCGGCAACGAATAATATAGTAATCGCACTGATACCTAAATGGATATTGCCGGTTACCTGGCTAATAGTACTAACCAAGATTGTACCGACAAAAGAGGCTCCTTTGCCACAAATGTCTAGTAGACCGAAGTATTCGCCGGATTTTTCCGCAGGTATTATTTTAGAATAATATGCTCTGGACATACCTTGTATGCCACCTTGGAATAAGCCTACACACATAGCTAATATCCAAAAATGTATTTCTGTAGTTATGAAATAGGAAAAAAAGGCTATAAATCCGTATGCTATTATTCCAGCTTTAATTAGTTTGCCAGATGATACTTTTTTAGATAATATACCAAATGCTATTGAAGAAGGAAAGGCTACTATTTGAGTTACTAATAAGGCCATTAATAAGCCGTTAGAATTTAAACCGATAGCTTCGCCATAAACAGTTGCCATATCTATTATGGTATAAACTCCGTCTATATAGAAAAAGAAGGCTAACAAAAATAAAAATATATGTTTTTCGTTTTTTACGTCTTTTAAAGTATGAATTAATCTGCTAAAGCTTCTTTTTATAATTTTGTCTTTCACTTCTACATAGTGAATTTGTTTATAGTTTTTTATTAACGGTAAAGCTAAGGCGATCCACCAAAGGGCTACTAGAAGAAAAGTGATGGCCATAGCAATTTCGCTAGATATACCTATTTTTGGTCCCATAAATATTAATGCTATACCTATACAAAATGGAATACAGCTACCGATATATCCCCAAGCATAACCGTTTGTAGAAACAACGTCTATTCTTTCTTCGCTGGTTATATCATTTAACATTGAGTCATAAAATATTAGACTAGTAGATACGCCAAATTTAGCTAACATGAATAATAATAAAAATATAAACCAATGATTGGTGAAGCCTAAACAAGCGCACCCTATCCCACCTAGTATAACACTGCTAAGAAAAAACTTTCGTTTATAGTTTTTATTATCTGATATGGTTCCCAATATAGGTCCTAATATTGCTATTAAAATTGTTACAATAGATATAGCATATCCCCAATAAGATAAATAGTCTACTGATGTTAGAGCGTCTTTTTCGGCTAACGAACTAAAACATATCGGTAATAATGAAGCTGTTAATAGTATAAAGGCGGAATTTCCAACATCATATAAAATCCAATATCTTTCTAATTTTGAAAACATATATATTCTCCTTTTTTATGTTAACTATTGTAACATCGTATTTATTACTATAACATATTTTATTAACAAAATAAATAGTTTTTTGCAAGAAATTTTTGTTAATTGTTTCCACTGCATTTTCCAGGCATTTTGTATATAATATATCATGGAAGAGTAATTTCAAAATCTAGATCCAAATGTAAATACAAGTTATCTGATGGATATAATATATTAATAAATAAATTACTAAAACAAGGAGGACTTAATTGTGAATCTATCCATAATTTTTACTGTTGTACTCATAATTCATTATTTCATGTTTTTCGAGTTACTGAATGTATTCTTAGAATGTAAATTAAAAAAGAGTTCGATGATAATGTTAGGATTGATATTAATATTAGTGATCGGGCCAAGCAGTGTTGTCTTAGTTGACCTGTATGATGTATTAATAATATATTTACTTCTTACCGTTAGTGATTTCATAATAATAGCAACATGCTTTAAAGGAAATTTGTTGTTTAAAATAGCGATATCTTTATACATGCCAACTAATCTTATAGCCATATCCGAAATAATAACTTCTGTGATAAATATTTCAGCTTTGTCCAGTAAATTTATAATTACAGAAGTAAATTTATTTTATATAACAAGAATAGGAGTAGGATTAATTCATTCACTTTTTATGTTTGTTGTAATAAAAAAGATACTTTCCAAAAATTATCAAGCTTTGTTAACAAATAAAAGCAAAGTAAAAATATTTGTAGGAATAAGCATCACTATTGCCGTGTGTGTATTTGCTGATAATTTAATGTACAATATTAATAACATGTCAACTGAATTATATATGCAACAAATAATTTTAAACGTTAGTTGGTTAATAATGTTCCATGTATGTGCATTTATATTACTTGCTTCAAATTTCATAAACAGAAATGAAAATACAGCAGGAACAGAGAATATGTATAAAAACATGTTATTAAATAAAGTTGATATTGCAATAGAAATAGATTGTAGTACACGCCTTTGCACTAACTTTATCCATAAAGGAGAAGTACAGCATAATATAATAGGATTTTCATACGATGAATATTTTAAAAAATTTTTAAGTGATTATATACATGTTCAGGATCTAGCTACTGTAAAAATTATGGCTAATATTAATTACATGTCTGAATTATTTAAAAAAGGGATAACTAATTATCAATTTGAATATAGATTTTTAACATCTGATAATGAATTTTCTTGGTTTAATGTAGATGTAAATATGGAATTACAGGGCACCTTAAAGGCGATATTAATCATAACGAATATACAAGAGGCAAAAGATATAAAGTTTAATGCAGAAAGAGATTTATTAACGGGATTATATAACAAAGAAATAACGAGAAATAAAATAAATCAAGCTAGAGAATTACAAAAAGACGGATATTTATTTATGATAGATTTAGACAATTTTAAAACAGTAAATGATTTATTGGGCCATACTATAGGAGATACCGTGTTACGAGATGTATCTATAGTCTTAAATTCTTTATTTAGAGATTCGGATATAAAGGGAAGAATAGGAGGAGATGAGTTTATAGTATACGTGATAGGATCTAATAATATAAATATAGATACGAAAAGTAAAAGATTGGTACATGCATTGACCAAAGTATACGCAAGAGATGATATAAGAGTAAAAATATCACCAAGTATAGGTATTGTAAAAGTTGATACTACATATAAACTTTTTAAAGATATTTATTCTGACGCAGATCAGGCAATGTATATATCAAAAAACAAAGGAAAAGCTACTTATACAGTATTTGTTAAGGAAAAAGAGGATAATAGCGATAATTATGGGAATGGAAATAATTTAGAGTTAAATAAATATGTTGCTGAAGATTTAGAATCTAATCAAAATACTATGGCTGAGGATTTAGATGTTAAAAATAATTCTATAAAAAATATCAAAAAGCTAATTAATAGTCCGGAATTTAAAATTATTTTTAATAAATCAGCTATTTATACAAGTCGTATTAAGCATTTACACTTTCCAGTATTTTCTCTTAATAAAGATCAATCCAATATAAAAAGGATTGATGCTCCAAGTGATTTGTCAAATAATCATGAGAACAATGCAAGTACCCAAATTGATCAAGATACTGATGTAGAACAAACAAATTTACCAGAAAATTTAGAAACCTCCGGGGGGAGGGGGTACAAGCATAATGTTTGATTCTGTTTACCTTGATGAAGAAATTTTTAGTCAAGTTAAATACAAGGTAATGGATGAATTAAAAATAGAACTGAATGATTATTTTAATTCTAAATTAAATTCGTATTTATTATTACAACAAAAGGCAGATCAACTTTCATTATTTAATGCATATACTGTCAGTTACCCCACGCATAAATGCGGGGGCTTGTATCTAATCTACACGTAGTACAATCGACTTTTATTAAAGCCTCCTACCTCAAACGGGGGGGAAGTACTCTAAAAAGCTTTCTTTCTAATAATGAAGTTGTTCTCCAAATGAAGCATGATATTATCAATTTTTTTCTTAAATTTATAAGTAAAAAAAATACTTGGTCTAATTATAGCGGGTTATTCCCAAACGCCTAATAAAGTATCGTGATAACGTTGCAAGTTTCCATCGACATCTGGCTCATCGGGTTGGGCCAAAATAGTTTCCAGGACGGTAGCGGATTCTCGATAAGCGCTGTCGGTGGCCAAATCCGGAGCGGTAGTATATAGGCTATCGGTGGTCTCTTCAACAATTGGAGCTATCAAGCTACCGGAGGTTATATAAGTTGGCGTTTCCATGGCGGAAATTCTAACAGGTATATAGCCGGTAGCAACGGCCCAATCTACTTGAGAATCGGTACTGGTCAAATATTTCAGATATTCAAATGCTGCTAATCTTTGTTCTTTGGTTGATGGATTGAACATGAAAATATCAGTACCTTGTTGCATAACTACTTCTGCTGGATAAGGAGCGACTCCGACCTCAAATTTATCGCCAGCACCTTTTATGACGAAGGATTCTCCAGCATTTGAACCGATGTACATACCTATTAATTCGTTTCCAAATGGACCAGATAAGAAGTTATCGGTACCAGCGATTCTAAAGTAGCCATCATTTATACCGTCCAAATAATACTGTACTGCTTCTCTGGATTCGGGTCCCATTACGTCAAGGTCAGAATCTAGCAATTTTCCATGATTGTATAAATAAGTTGTATAATAGTTGCTAAGCGAGTCGAATCCGGCCCCAACTATGCCTTTCTTATCATGAATTATTTTAGCTGTTTCTGCTAACTCTTCATAATTGGTGGGAGGGGTTAATCCTAATTCATCAAAAAGAGTTTTGTTATACCACAATACTTCTGTAGATTTATTAAACGGAATAGAATAAATTTTGCCGTCTATTTCGGTAGCATCTCTAAAACCTTGTAAAATATCTTCATAATTGTCGTAGCCAACGATTGGATCTTCGATATAAGGAGTTAAATCTACTAAAAGGTTATCAATCAATGCTGTTTCCATCCAGTTAGGATAAGCCTGAGTGATGTTTGGTAGCTGTTTAGGACTAGCCATGTTAAGAGTTAGCTTCTGTTGTAAATCTTTATAGCTAGATTGATTTTGAAGAATAACGTTAATATCTGGGTGTTCAGCCATAAATCTGTTGGTCAGTTCAATTAACATTTCTTGTTGAGTACCGGCCATAGCATGCCAAAAAACAAATTCTACCGGCTCTATTAATTCGGTTAATATTATATCCGGTTCGTCTACAACCTCAGTGGTATCGTTAGAACAACTAATAAATACAAATGGAACGAAAAGTAAAGGTAATAATTTTTTAAGTTTCATATTTTTATATCCTTTCTGAATTTTTAGAGAGATGTCATATTAAAAGGATAGCCTTTGTTTCAAGCAAAAAGGTTTGCCTGTAGACTTCAGCGAAGTAGGAATAATAGCTAAGTTGTTGACCTCTACTCCCATTCCAGGGGAGCTGTCAGCTTTAGCTGACGGAGAGGTTAAAGTATTTGTCCTTTTTTAGGTAATAAACGCCTACCATATTTATTATATAATCTTTCTGGTCGATAAGAATGGATCGGAACTAACAATTTCGGCTTAATACTATCTATAATCCTAATCAGATCTTTTGGATACGCATGGCCACTAACACATAGCCATTCAAATTTTATATTCTTAGATTCAAATTGCTGCATAAAAGGGGCGAACCTCGGATCAAAATGGCCTAGTGGTACAGCATTCGAATGAATATATATGCCGTTTGGTAGCAACTTATCTATATCATCGGTGCTGGTTAATTGCCACATATATTCTTTATGGTCCGATAGCAACGTATCATATTCTACACACTTATCTTTAGCTAATCCGTAATCACGACCATCTAAATTGTAGTAGTAAGATTGATAACCGGTAGCATCTTTTAAGATGTAAGAATAATAAGCGCTTAAAACCACTTTCCGAGGGACAGCATCAATGATTTTCATAATACGTTCGATGTTTGAAATATAATAATTGAAAGTGATTTGTTTCTCTGGATTTTCATTTACCAACTCAGATATTTTATTAATCAAATCTTGTTCGTTACTGATTTCCTTGGCCGGCGGGGTATAGTTTGTATCTTGGAAAGAAACGCTAACCCCTTCGATTAGTAACACATCACAATTCTTGCATATTTGACAAAATTTCATAGTATCCGCTTTTCTGTAACCATGAAGCCTAAGATCTCCTGTGTAAGCAATGGATAAATCGGGCGTTTGAATAAACAATCCACATGAACCATATGCATCATGGTCGACAGAAATGAGTGTTACTTTGATTTTTCCGATTTCTATAGTTTCATCGCTTTTAGTCCCAATGATTGTACGTACCGTATTTTTGGATTTATTTTTTTGAGCAGGAATTAGAGGAAATAAGAAGTCATCATTTATATTTAAAGTTTCGAGTAAAGATTTGGTCCCTTCTAAAGTATAAAGAGGGATGCTAGGATTTAGATAATTTACAATTTTAGAATGATCTAAATGTACGTGAGATAAAAACACGGCTTCATTTTTAAATCCGGATTTATTTACAGATTCATAACCGATTAATTCAATCCTAGGATCGAATATATTATTAATATAAGGCACCATCTTTTTGTCTAACAATTCTTGTAGATTAGAAGCGGGTATAGCCGGATTATATTCACTACCGAAGTCAAAGAAGATATGGCTGTCTTCGTAAGCTATTTCTATAATTGTACCACCGATAGTTAAAATACCATTATGAAAAGTAATATGAGTTTTACTAATTTTTTTAGAGCGTTTAGTTGATCTACTTAATTTAGTCAAATTTGTAAGTTTATTTGATTGAAATTTTCGTCTGGTTATAGATAACCTTTTATCATTTAACATCACTTTTAACAGCTCCTCTTTTTCTAAAAACTAAATAAATATTATCCTTTAACCCCACTTTTTACAACTCCTCTAATAATTTGCTTTCTAAACACTAAATAAATTATTAATATCGGAATAATAGAGATGGCCGAAGCTGCCATTTGAAGTTGAACATTAGTACCGCTTTCTGTAGCAAATGAAGTTAAACCATTACTTAATAAACGCATATTAGTATCGTTCGTAACTAAGATAGGCCATAAGAAAGAGTTCCAACCGCTAATAAAACTTAATATAGTCATAGTAAACAAGGCCGGTTTACACAAAGATATCATAATCCTAGTAATAAATTCCCAATCACTGCAACCATCGACTTTAGCTGCTTTATAATAAGAAATGGGAACGCTAGTTAAATATTCTTTTAAATAGAAAGTGTAGAAAATGCTAGCCAAGGAAGGAACGATAAGAGCTTGATAGCTGTTTAGCCAACCTAGCTGAGCAATGGTTTGGTAATTAGTAAAGACGGTTACTTCGTAAGGTACCATGAGCAAGGCGGCCATACACATTAGAAGTGCATTTTTTCCTTTAAACTGCAATTTCACTAAAGCAAAAGCAGACAAAATACAAGTAAACATTGTTCCACATGTAGAACATCCGGCTACTATTATTGTATTAAGGAAATATCTAGCAAACGGGGCCTGCTTTAACGCTTCAGAATAGTTACTAAACTGCGGCTCGGCCGGTATTAATGTCGGCGGTATACTTGTTGCTTCTTGAAATGTCATCAAACTTGCTAATATCATATATACAAATGGAAATATGGTTATTAACGCCATGATGAGTACAAATACCTTACATAAAAGAGTACCAAAAAAAGATCCAGAAGTATGTTTGTTCGACTTTTTCATATTTTTTATTGCCTCCTTACTTAGATATTCTTGTTAATATAAAGTTTTGGATAACAGTAAAGGATAAAATTAATAAAAACAATATAACCGCAGCGGCCATGCCCTGACCATATTTATAGTCTACATAGAATTTATCAAAAATATAAAATACGCCCGTGGTTGCACTGTCCGCAATGCCCGGTTTGCCGTTAAATAGAGCAAAAACTTGTGCGTAAATCTTAAATGCATTGATGAAGTTAACCATTAATAAGAAGGTAATAATAGGTAACATCTGCGGTAACGTAATTCGTCTAAATTGTTCTCCCTTCGTTGCTCCAAACATATCTGCTACTTTATAATAACTTGGATCTATATTTCTTAATCCGGATAAAAGGATAATAATGTTGAATGCTAAGCCGGACCATACGCCAAAGATTATCAATGTAGTAATGCTCATATCTGGATCGTTTAAAAAGTTTATGGCCGGCAAGTCAAACCAGCTAAGAACATAATTTATAAATCCATAATCCCCATTAAACAAATAACGAAATACTATACCTATAGCGATAACGCTAGTAAGATATGGGATAAAAAATATAGATTCAAAAAAACCTTTGTGTTTTATTTTGTCAAAAATGGTAACAGCTATAGACATAGAAATAATTAAACCAATAGGTACAACGACCAAAGCGTAGATAGCTGTGTTGATAAGGGCCATATGAAATTTCGGATCGGCTAAAACAATTTGAAAGTTTTTAAATCCGCCATAAGTCATAGTATTTAGCGTTCGGCCAGTTTGCATAGACATAATGAAAGTTTTAATCAACGGATAAAGATTAAAAACAGTAATAATAATTAAAGCTGGTAACAAAAATAACCAAGCATGGGGTGAGTTTTCT